>ERZ1027125.212-NODE-212-length-29365-cov-9.431764_pt1 | contig 29365 bp, 38 predicted proteins | sample MGYA00519249_ERZ1027125 | MGnify/ENA primary metagenome ERZ1027125 (study PRJEB26926, sample SAMN06164580) | human gut metagenome | biome: ENVO:00009003; feature: ENVO:2100002; material: ENVO:00002003 | host: Homo sapiens | place: USA | collected 2012 ... | reverse complement strand
TGGAAAAGCTCTCCGCCGGCGGGCAGATGGCGCTGACGGAGCAGATCGACAACTATCCCGGCTTTGAAAGCGGCATCGACGGCTTTACGCTGGGCGAAAAAATGCAGCAGAGCGCCGAGCGCTTCGGCGCGGTGACGGAGCTGGCAGAGGTGTACAAGGCCAGCCTTTCCGGGAAAATCAAGACGCTGGAGACCAGCGAGGGCGTCTTTCAGAGCCGCACGGTGGTCATCGCCACCGGCGCGTCGCCCCGCCCATTGGGCATTCCCGGCGAGGAAGCACTCGTTAGCAAGGGCCTTCACTACTGCGCCGCCTGCGACGGCGCGCCCTATCGGGGCAAGACCGTGGCGGTGGTGGGCGGCGGCAACTCCGCCGCGGCGGATGCCCTGACCCTGTCCCGTATCGCAAAAAAGGTCTACCTCATCCACCGCCGCGACAGCCTGCGGGCAACGAAGGTCTATCATGAGCCGCTGATGAACGCGCCCAACGTAGAATTTTGCTGGAACAGCACCGTTTCCGCGCTGCTGCACGAAAGCCGCCTGACGGGGCTTCGGCTAAAAGACGTCAACACCGGCGCAGAGCGTGAGCTTGCCTGCGACGGTGTGTTCATCAGCGTGGGACGCGCCCCGGCGACGGAGCTGTTCCGAAATGAGCTGGCACTGGACAAATCCGGCTATATTATGGCGGACGAATCCACCCGCACCAGCCTCCCCGGCGTGTTCGCCGTGGGCGACGTGCGCACCAAGGCGCTGCGGCAGGTGGTCACCGCCGTATCGGACGGCGCGGTGGCCGTCCACTACGCAGAGGAATATCTGGCAGAGAATCGGTAATGGAGGGATATTTTGAGAGCATACAAGGATAAAGAGGAACTCAAAAACGAGATCCATCAGAGCTTTGAAAAGTACATTTCCGAGTTCGATACGATCCCGGAAGCCCTGAAGGATAAAAGAGTACCCGGTGTGGACAGAACGCCGGCAGAGAATCTTGCGTATCAGGTGGGGTGGACAGCGCTGCTTTTGAAATGGGAGGCCGATGAGCAGTGCGGAGTGGAAGTGAAAACACCGTCGGAGCAGTTCAAGTGGAACCAGCTAGGCGACCTGTATCAATGGTTCACGGACACCTACGCCCATTTGTCCTTGGCGGAATTGAAGGGCAAATTAAATGAAAATATCGCCGCGATTCAGGCCATGATCGATTCCATGAGCGAGGAGGAGCTGTTCCAGCCGCATATGAGAAGGTGGGCAGATGACGCCACCAAAGCAGCGGTATGGGAGGTTTACAAGTTCATCCATGTCAATACAGTTGCTCCTTTCGGAACGTTTCGGACGAAGATTAGAAAATGGAAAAAGGCAGCGCTGTAAGTTCTGATTTGTTTTATAAATCATAATATTCACATTGTATTGGCCTGCAATCTGCGCTGGCCGGCGGCCACAGATGCGCTGCTCAGCGGCCGGATTGCGCTCCCAGCGGCCACCCTTTAGGAGGGCGCAGCGGCCACCGGGAGATGGCTCCCGGCAGCCGCTTTTCCATCCTTCAGGTTGCGGATTTGGGTCTAATGAGAACGGTGAAGTGCTTCGTTGCCCGTTTCAAAATAGATGCTCTCGGCAGTGGTCGGATCATCCGTTCCCATAGCTTCAGATACTGCACAGATGCAGTTCTTAACAGCGGTATAGGTCACTTTCCCATACTATTCAAAAATTCAACCAGCCCATAGACTGTCGTTACCGGATTACTGTCTCGGCAGATCACAGCAACCTGATCTCTGGTTAATCTCTCCACTCGTTCTTTTGCGTACTGAATAGCTTCTGGCTGGTGTTCCTGCAATTCTTCAAAAACATCCACGCTTTTTCCGTAATTTTCCAAATATCCTTTGTTTTTCAAGATGCCAATTACCGTAGCGGAATCTTTCAAATATCCATTCTGTTTTTCAAAATGGAGCAGATACCAATATTCAAATGTCGGATTGGAATATGCGATTTTGTACCCATGCTTCTCCAAATAGGAAATTGCAGCTTGAAGCTCAGAGTCTTTATTATCATCACAGTCAAATACACACCAAAGCTGATCTCCGTCTTTCGGATAATAATCCGCTTGGGAGATCAGAGATTTTGCGTGTTTCAGCAAATGTTCCGCCGCTTTATGTTTTGATGAAATTGGGATAATATCCACCAGGCAGTTTCGTGAACGAAAATGTTTGAAATAAAGTGTCTCTGTTTCTTTTCCTTCGCAGATGATATAAACAATCGGCTTACGCTTCCGCCGCTTAACTTTGTTCGGATCATACTCTTTTCACATCTTGCTCATCAGGCGTCACCTCCGATAAAAGGGATTGCACCAAATCGTCCCTGAAGATATTTGTTCTGTTGTTGCAGTACACGGCTTTTGTGCCGCCGCCACAGACAAGCAATCTGCCCTTGACGGTTACATTATCCAGCGTGATCTTTCCGTCTGCCGCACCGCAGCCGATGATGAGGTCGCCGTCTACGGTCAGGTTTTTCAATTCTACATCGTCGGTGCGGATCAGGACGCTGCCCTTGATGTCCTTGTCATAGCTACCCTTTACTGTGATATAGCTGCCGATGATGTTATGGAAAATCTGCGCAAATTCCGCGCGGGTGATGTTGTCCAGCGGCGCAAGGATTTTGCCGCGGCCGTGAATGTAGTCTGCACCGACCATCGCGCGCACATAAGGCATCGCCCAGTTGGAAATCTCGCTGCGGTCGGAGAATGCGGACAGATCTGTTTTGGAATACGAATCGTAGTCCAGTTCCAGCGCGCGGGCAACTACCGTCATAGCCTCCTGCCGTGAGATCGGCGCGTCCGGGGCCATTGTTGAGCTGCTGCGTCCGTTATAAGTACCCATCTGGACGGCAAGCGCAACATCTTTGTAATACCACTTGCTCTTGGATACGTCATTATACTGCGAAATATCCGCCGCCTTGTAGCACCCGAAAGATCTGTTGATGATTGCAGCCATCTCCGCGCGTGTCATATCGCCGTTCGGGTCAAGGACGTTTGCGCTTTTGCCGTAAAGCAGTCCGTTATCCACGGCCGCAGACACGGCTTCGGCATACCATGCGGTACGGTCATAGTCCTTGAAATCTGTTGCTTTGTGGGTAGTCGTTCCTGCCGCCGATGCGCTGACCGCCAGCAATAAGCACGATACTGCCGCAAGGAACAATGCGAGGATTCTTTTTCGTTTCATTTTGAAGTCCTCCTTGTAGAATCAGGTAAGGGGAACGCTTTGGGCGTTCCCCTTGGATGAATTGCGATCAGACCGCATCCCAAGCGATAATGAACAGGACGCTTGCGATTGCGGTGTTCGTGACCGCCTCGGAAACCGGCGTCACGATGGCGTCATAGCTAATCCCGATGGAGTTTGCGGAGGTGTCGCCCACGCCGGACATGAAGCAGCCCTCCACGGCGCTGTCCAGAAGCGTCTGCTTGCTGGCGTTCTTGTTGTCGGTCAGCTTCTTTTCGCCGTTGCCGAGCGAAATCTGGAAACCGAACTTGTTGGAGTTGACCTTTTCGTGCGCGAGGGTGGATTTATCGCCAAACGCCGCAAGACTCCAACCCTGTGCAGCTTCGATGGAAACGCTGTTGACCTTGACCGCGCCGAAGCTGTTATTAACGATCTTTGCATCGGTAGCGGTGGAAACTGTGCCATCCGTGCCGACTGCAATGGGCAGAACAGTGGGGACGGTCACGGACATCTTGGTGGCAGCGGGATCGCCGCCGATGCTGCCATCCGCAGTGGAGGACAGGGTAACGCTGGATGTACCCGTGCCGCCCGAAGCGTCAACCGTGTTGGCAGCAGAAGCGGAAATGGCAAGGGATGCGAGCATACAAATTGCGAGAACGAGGGAAATGATCTTCTTAGTGTTCTTCATAGTAAAATCTCCTTATAAATATTATAGTTTAAATTGGTTGTTGTGTTGTGAAATCAGTTTTTCACGGTGATGGTGATGATGGCCCCGGCTGTGCCGATGATTTCGCCACTGACCGGATCAAGGTTGTGGAACATAGCCGTGCATTCGTATGTGCCAGCCGGAAGCTCCACATCGAGGGCAGCACGTTCGATTTTGCTGCCCACGGGGATCGCTTTGCTCTGGAAGATCTGTTCGCCGGTATCGTTGCGGATGAACTCGACCTGCTGGGGATAGTTGTTGATCGACTCGTTTACGATCATAACATTGCCCTCGGCTTTGCCGTCCTCGAAATAGGGCGCGGTGTTCATGCTGATGTTGATCATACCCTCGGCCACTTTCTCATTCAGCTTCTCCGCAATTTCTTCCGGGCTGAGATTATCCCAGCCGCCCTCGACGGCAGCGGAATCATAGACGATGCCGGTCTTGGGATCGTCCTTGGATGCAGCAGGCTTGCGAATCATACGGACGGCGGTAAAAATACCAACTGTGAGCGCCGCGGCGAGGCCGACAACGGCGAGAATGACGAGGGTTCTGGACTTTGCGTCCCGTTTTTCAAATTTGTGCATAATTTTGTCCTTTCTGTGTTGGGACGCGGAACCGCTCTCCGGCTGGTCGCGCGCCCGGTATGATGGATGTTTGGTCATGAGGTCAAGCCTCCTTCCTGCTGGGCAAAGTTGTCTGCCCATGAAAAAAGCGCCCACCTTCAGGGCGGACGCAGACAATGTGTACGATATTTCATTGTTTCCTCCTGCTTTTTATTTCGTCGCTTTTCTGTAAGCGTCGATGACTGCTTCCTTGAGCGCCGTGCGCGCTCCGGACGTGATGGGGTGGAAAACGTCCGTATAGAGCGTCTTGCCGTTTTTGTTGAATGCTTTCTGCGGCATGAAGATATTCAGTCCCTGCTTGGATTCTGCCAGCCGGACACCGTGTACCTTAAACATCCCGTCAAAGGTGACGGTCGCGTAGGCTTTGATCTTCGCGCCCGCGTCGGCAATGTGGTCGATTGTAACTTCCATGTTAGAAAAGTCCATGTTTCAAATTCCTCCTTGTCATACTTCGTAAACGGTATCACCCTTCACCAGATGCCACGCAAGCTGGCGAAGGCACAGGCCGCGTTTGCGCAGACGTGCCAGCAGCTCTGCGGGGATGGTTTGCAGGATGGCTTCTGTATTTTCATCACTGCGCGCATAGTCCTCGCAGAGCGAGTCGCAGCTTCCGCACGCCTGCTCCAAAGCGGTCAGCAGTGTTTCCTGCGCACTTTTCAGCATCGTCAGCGTATCAAGCACCGCTGCAGCGCTCATCTGGCGGCTGGTCAGGAGGATACTGCGCCGACCGGTCGCCATCGCCGTCATTGGGCCCATTGCTGCCAAGTGACATTTCGCGGCCATTTCCGGCTTCACCTCCAGCTCCAGCCGGAGCATCGTTTTTGTCTGTTTCATGTTCGTTCCTTCTTCTGAGATAAATTTCCCGCAGTGAACCGCAGGCAGGTTCATGCACCAGCACAAGATCGCCGTTTTCGATCTCAGCAGGGAACATGCTGAACTGCGGCTGGATGTACGGGCGCGGATCGTAATTTGTCATGATCAGTTCGTCGTATGTTGCGCCGGCTCTCTGTGAGAGGGGATTGCTGCGCCGAAACGCGAGGATATAAAAATCGCCGTACAGACTGCGGATGAACGGGCAGTCGTTGTACGACACGACAATGTATCCTTTGCATTGCGAGAGAATGTGGTGCAGCTCTTCATGCTTTTCCTTCGGAAAGTCGACGGCGTATAAACTCTCAGCATCAAAGTAGGGCGGGTCACAGTAGATCAGGCTGTCCGGCCCGTCGCGTTCGCGGATGATGTCCAGACAGTCCTTGTTTTCAATAACGACGTCTTGCAGCCGCTTGGAAGCGTCATCAAAGAGATACAGGAAGTTTGTAATGTTATTCGGCTTGACCCCGAAGGACGTAGTCGTGCCGCTGAAACTGCCGCGACAGACCTTGTAATACGCGGCCGCCCGCTGGACATCGAACAGGCGGCTTCGCTCCCGCAGAATTTCTAAAAGTTCTTCCCGTTCTTCGCCGGAGAAGCATTCCATCACGGCATTTCGTTCGTCTGCAATGCGCTGCTGCAAAAGCTCTTTGTGCTTCATAAACTCCTTCAGGAGATCAAACTCGGCTCTGGAATGGAACGGGATAAATTTTAATTCCCGCACAAGCTGAACCGTGCATTCCCGCGCACACAAAAAGAGATTTACAAGGTCACAGTTGAAATCGTTGTAAATGTCCATGCGGCTGACCTTGGGCTGCATTCCCAAAAGTAACGCACCGCCTCCACCAAAGGGTTCAAGGTAGAGCTTCGGGTTTGGCGGAAAGACCTGCCAGATGTAAGGGATCAGCTTTTCCTTGCTGCCGATCCAGGGAATAAACGGTCTAGCGATCCCGGCCACCCCCGTCCGAGGGTTCGGTGAAGGTTTCCATTGCCTGCTCCAAGCCGCAAATCGCCGCGTCCAGACCGGCGCGCATTTCCTTGAGCTGCCGGATGGTGGAGTAGAGCTCCGCCGCATTGCTGGCGTAAAAATATCCCTCACGGCTACTGGCAATGGGAACGGCTTTGCGCCGCAGACGGTTGACCTTTTTCCGCAGGTCGCTTTCGCGGAGGTTCTTCTGCCGCACAAGGTCACGGCTGCAAATGAGATGCTCGCGCCCAAAGCAGAAGCGTTTCAGATAGTCGCGCAGTTCTTCATCGTTCATGTTTGTCCTTTCCGGGCCGTATTCCCGGAAAAGGACGCAAAAAAAGAAGGGCGGCTTTCCTCTACCCGGAAAACGGCCCTTCTGCAATTTCATTATTCACTTGGGTGGTTCGAGCGGCTTCTCGCCCGGAATCAGTTCAAAGAGCTTCTGCTCCTGCGGCGGATCGCCGCCCGCCGAGCGCCATCCGGCAAGGAACGCAGCGCAGATGATGTCATAGAGCGCCTGATGCGCTTCGTCCGCGTCGGCTCCCTCCAGAAAAGCGTCCAGCGCCTTTTCAAATTCGTTGCTCATCATGCTCTTTCACCACACAATTTCGGTATATACTCGTTCTGTGTGGTATTTTACCATGATTTTCTTCAAAATACAACATAGTCCGCGTATTTGCGCAAAGTATATCGACGAATACTATAGGCATCTCTCGTAAAATAGAGGCAGCAGGGAGGTGCGTCATGGATAAGCACTATAAGGATTACATCCAGATCGGGTTGAATATCATGCGGTACCGCAAAGAGCAGGGGCTGACGCAGGATCAGCTTTCCGAGATGGCGGGCTATTCGCGCAATCATTTGCAGCGCGTCGAAACCGCCGTCTGCAAGCCAACGGTCGGTCTGCTGCTGGATGTGTCGGAGGTTCTCGGCGTTCCGGTGGAACGGCTGATGGAAATACGGAAATAACGAAAGCGTCTGCCAGTTTTGAGCGGCAGGCGCTTTTTACATCCCCATCTGCGGTTCCTGCGTTTGCTCCTGCTGCTGTTCCGGGATCGGCTCGTTCAGCGGACCGAAGTCCGCGCGGTTGACCATACCGTAGGGTGTGAGCTCCGCGCCGTACTGTTTGAGGACGTCTTCTGCGTAGGCTTCGCGGTTCAGATGCTTATAGATCAGGTCTGCATCCTTGCCGCCGAGAACGAATTCCAGCTCATCACGCACCAGTGCGTCCTTGTCGCGGATCTTTGTCTCGAAACAGTATTGCGGCAGCTTTTCAATGCGGTCGAAGACATCGTCCAGCGTCTCACACTGCGTCGCACCGACCACCGCCTTGAATTTTGTAAGCTGCCCGCTTGCCTTCAATTCCTGAAGCGACTGTGCCAGTTCGTTGATCCTCGGAAGATCTTCCACATCGGTCAACATGCTGTTCAGCTGTGGCACGATGGCATCACAGGCTGTGAACTGTGCGTCGAACCATTCTGGTGCGTCAAGTTCTTCCTGCACCTCCAGCAGCCGCTGCTCCGTTGTGGGCAAGTCCAGAACGGCTGTTTTCTGCTCATTTTCATGATTCATGAGTGTCAAGCGGATCATATAGGAAATTTCCCGCTGTGGCTCGTGATCCGGCAGCGGCTCCAATTCCTCCGTGCGGACAACATAGCCGTGCGGGGTGAACGCACCGGCTTCACTTTCGCGCATCTGTTTTCCGATTTTTGCATAGTCAAGAAGATCATATACGCTGTCCGGCAGAGCATCCAAATCCTCCCGAAAGCCGTTTTCTACATAGAATTTTCCGAGATCTTCGTCCGTATGGATATCTGCAAGCACATGACAACGATTCACGTTGGCAGCCAGCATCATCAGCTCCGGTACGGTAATGATTCCGCTGTTTTCCTGCATATGATTCTTGACCTGCATCTGCAAGAGACCTTCCAGCGCTGTTTCCTGACGCTCATCCAGCTTAGAAAGCTGTTCCGTCAGAGAATTGAACTCGAAGATCGACATACTCTCGTCCAGATGCGGGGCAAGATAGTCAAAGCAATAGAATTCATCCACCTGCCAGTAGACATCACCAGGAGACTTCGTGTGAATCTGCTCAAATGCGTCCATCATCTCATACTGACTGACAGGAAACGCCAGTTCCACGCCGCGTTCATCTGTGGCGCTGCTGCTTACCAGATAGACCTCACATACTTTGCGCAAGGGTCATTCCTCCCGTCTGTTCCTGTTCAAATCGCTCCTGTTCGGTCTGGATTCTCCATGCATCCGAGTTCCAGAGGTGGACATACAGCTCACTTTTGCCACCCACGCGGATCTCCCGTTGCTCGAAGCCCTCGCCCCAGCCATCAGCAGCCTGCCCCTCAAGGTACGATTTCAGGGTCTCCAGTTCCGCACCGGTCAATTCGCCCGCCACGAGACATTCTGCCACACCCCAGAGCTGACCGTTCCGTTCTTCCACTGCGAAAACAGCCGAATGAACCTTACGATTGACGCTGTCCACTTCGTCATACCAGTGCATAACGCCGCGCTCCGCTTCCTCCGGCATTCGGTATTTTTTCAGTGCCGCCGCGATCTGCGATTCATACTCGCGCAGTTCTTCGCCCTCTAATGTAACGCCATTTTCGTCGAGATCTCCGTATTCGTTCGGTTCATAAAAATCGGCGGTCAAGGGCATATAGAGCTTCAGCGTTTCCAGCTTGGGCGGCAGCACTGTGAAGCTGTCCTCGCCGGGAATAATTGCTAAAGTTCTGCCGTTATCCCACTTCATGTGAAGCTGTCCGGCATCGTCCACCAAATCCACAACGCCCTCTGTGCCGGGGATAACCGACGCATATGGATCGTTCATGGAATCAAGCCGGATGCGCGTACCGGGCGGATACTGCTCCTTGATGAATTTTATCATTTTTCTGTCCAAATTTACATCCCTCCAAGCTGCATTTCCTGTTTTTCCTCCTGCTCCGGACGCTGATACTGCTTGAGTGCCTCCTTTGCCCAATCCGGCAGATATTCGTCTTTCAGGACACCGACAAAATCTTTCCGGTTCCAGCGTGTTTGTTCACCATCACCGAGACAGGTGCAAAGAATGGAGCGGCCGCGTGCAGTCGGACTGCACCCAAAGCCGCTCTGCGCCAGCCAGAGTTGATTCTCAGGTGACCAGTATTCTTCTTTCAGGGTATTTGGCGAGAGAACAAGCACCTTTCCGGTGTAGTCCATAGTGCTCGAATCCGGTTCGCACTGCTTCTGGTCGAGCATTCCAAGATCCATGACGAGCTTTCTGTAGTGTGAAATGAAGCCATCCAGAATGGCAGAATGACTTCGGGCTGCAAAGCAGTAATTATGCATTTCATCGGGTGGAATGAAGTGGCTGTCCGCCCAAGCTCGGTTGTCCGGACGGAAGCGTCCATCGCCGCGCCGCTCCTGCACGGTGTTCGCTAAAACGTGTTCCACGCGCTTATAGCCGTAAAGCTCGACGATCTTTTCCACTGCGCCGTCCTTCAGGTGCATCCCATCGAAGTTTTCCCGGATGAGAATATCGATTCCGCCCGCGCACGCACAATTTTCGCGGAAGCTCTCACGCCATTTTTCGATCTCTCCGCGCTCGCGTGCGGTTTTGGCATTGTAGGGATAAACTAGGATCTTACTCTGCATCACTGTTCTCGCTTTCTGCAGTCAGAATATCGTTCAGCGCGTACAGGCTGTGGCCAGAGGCCAGCAGGCATTGCAGGATCGAGCGCGGCACATCCGTCAGATCATGCCTGTACGATGCCGGATAGACGGCAATCACGCCAGCATCCTCGCTGGCCTCGCAATCCAGTTTTGTGTCTGCCGTGATCCCAGCCTTTTCTCGCGCCCAGTCCGGCACGGCAACCGTAAACTCTCGGAGCACCTCGTCCAGCGTCATGTCCCGGTGTTCTGCCTCTGCAGGGCCGCACTCTGCGGCGACTGCCTCCAAAAACTCGCACGCCTGACCGGTCAGCGCGTCAATGAGCGTGATAAGTTCAAATGTACTCACGCTTTCTGGCATAAGCAAAATGCCGCCATTCAGCTGCACCATAGAGATGAGCTTTGCATTCTCCATCCCACAGAGTTTGAACATCCCGTCCGGAACAACGGCATTGCCGTTTCGTTTGATAACCTTGAATTCCATATGAACCTCCTTTTACATTCCGCCCATCTGCATTTCCTCGGATGGGGCTAAATTATAATCTTCTTCGCTGCACAGGTTTTCTTCGCCATAAAGATCAAACACGATATCATCTACCGCCTTCCGAACGGCTGGGTCCTGCGTGATTGTGCGGAACCGGAAACCGGCTGTTGCCTCATGCGGCAGTTCCTCGCGGATGCAGTCCAGATATGCTGTGGCATCTGTGAACTGCCGTGCATCGCCGTTGATAAAGCTGACACTTCCCACAATTTGCGCGTCAGTAGATGTCTTCGTCATCTTCGTCCTCCGGCACATACAGCGCCAGCCTTGCGGCATCCGCCAGATGCGCGCAGATGGCAAGAACACCGGTCACGCCAATGATCACGCCAAGTGTAATTACAATTGCTTTTCTCATTTCAATCCTCCATTCTATAATGTCATTTCTTGTGTCTGCTTTTGGTCGTGCAGCTCATCCAGAAGCTCCTGCGGCAAGCCCTCCTTGCGCACAACGTACCCGCGGCTGCATGCCGCGCCGCCGTGTGCGTCGCAAAATTCAATTCCGACGGCTTCATAATTGATGTACCCAATCAGCTTTTCCGGGACAAGGAACACGCCGCAGCCAAGATACCGCCCAATAGAATGTGCACTGCCGCATCCCGGCAGAATGACGTAATCGTCCAGCCGCCCCGTCAACCGCAAAATGTCTTTCGTGCCAGAGATGCTGTTTGCATCCAGCATCCCAGCGAATTTGTCACAGTCGACCTCCGACATATGCTCCAGCCGCTCGGCAAGCTGATCGATGCGCTCGACTTCGCACTCTGCGGCAAGATCTATGCCGCTCAGATACAGCCCTAAATTCATGACCTCGCTTGCCGCACCCTGAATCGTGACCGTTTTGGACATAGGTTTCAAGGTTTCCAGCGTTGCAACTACATTTTCTTTTTCTGCTGGGGTCGTCACCGGGAAGGAGAGAAGCACCTGTTTCCCGGTTTCGCCCTGCCTTAAAAACAACGTCACCATGCCCTTCCCTCCATTCTTACATCCTGCTCCTGCTGATAGCTTTCTGCCGGATCATCCCGCATCAGTTCCTCCAGCGTCAGTGTGCCGTGGTAGGAAACATAGCCGCGATCTACAAATACGCCGTCCTCCTGAAGCATCCGTTTTACGCCATAATCACCATAGTTATAGAAATCTTCAAGGTTCTCGTCATATTCGTAGTGCCCTGACCGCTGGATCATGTACTTTCCGAGTTCCTCCGGCCTATGAACATTCGGTGCAAAATCGAATTGATCGAGGTTTTCTGCCAGCTGGCGGATATTTGCTGCGCACGTCGGTTTCGCCATCTGGCAGACCGCGCCGAGCTTCACGAAATCCTGTTCCTTGAAACCTGAACACGCATGGCATAGCCGGTTCAGTTCAAAGAGCGATTCGCGTTCAAAATCCAATGCGCAGTTGACCTCATCCGGGAATCGGCTGTCTGAAACCAGCATCTGCATTTCGCCGCAGGAGGCGATCCCGACGCGAAGCATCGCGCGCTCCAGCTTCATCCGGCTTGCCGGAAGCTGCACCCACTCAAACTTCTTTTTGTCCGTTTCACCCTGCGCACCAATTTCCAACTCCATCAGGCAGTTTTCAGCCCACCAGCTCGGCGGCAGGTGCTTGCCGTCATAAACCTGTTCCAGCTTCATGCCATTGTCGTACACAACACCATACTGCGTCACATGGCCAGGCTGACCCGCGATCAACCGCTGTGCCGTTTCTGTGCCAACCAAAGCACCCTGTTCTTCCGGAACACCGGTAGTGAGAAGCGTCAGATGATGCCGCTTGCCGGCATTCTCCAGATCGTTGAAGTCAGAGATAACTGTTATCTCTCTGGAGTGAAAGGAAAGATCGATCATTTCGCCCACCGAGGACAACCCAAAGCGCTCTGCCGCTGCATTGAATTGCAGCAACTCATACCGGTCGAAGCTCTCCAACTGCTTTCCTAGCCAATCCAGTTCGTCCACATTCGCCATCGCACCAGCCATCCTGACCAGTGCGGGGCAGTTTGGTGTGTGAACATTGTCAATCAGGCAGTCCTGCACTCTGGCATCACCGATCTGACTTTTTCCCAATGCCAGAATCACCTGCTCGTATTGATCTTCGGGAATCGGGAACGAGATCGTGACCGGCGCAAAATGTGCGCTGATCCTGTTTTTCAGCGTTGCTTCAAACACGTTTTTCACCTCGCTTTTCAATTTTCTGCATATCCGTGAAGGTACACTCACCGTTGCTGCGCCAGCAAATCAGAGCCAGGCGCATATACGGACACTGGCCCTCGTGCGGATACCAACTGCACTGAATGGTTGGCGGCGGGTCCGGATGCGACCGCAGCGGCGGTGCGTGGAAATGCGGCCGCCAATATTCTTCTTGACTGTGTTTCATGAAATTCCTCCCTGAACGCAAAAAAGCCGGGACTTCTGAAAAGAAATCCCGGCTTCCTGTAAATATTACATTGTCTGCTCCATCGTGGACTGCTGCTCCTGTTCCTGCTGCGGCAAAAGCGGCTCGATCTGCTCCTGCACACTGTGGAGCTGCTTTTCCTCGGCATACGAGAGTGTCGCGTCGTCCTCCAGCGCAAACTCGCAGGCATTTTTAATCACAGCAATCTGCTCGCCTGAAAAAAGGCGCTGGCTCTCCACCAGACCGGCGCGGACAGCGAAGTCCTGCTTTGCCGCTTCGTAGTTTTCCATGAAATAATGCCCAGCGTGGACGCCCTGCCGGTCAAAGTCCCATTCCCACGTCACGAACCGAGCGCCCTTTTTGCCGAGCTGCCCAGCCAGCACCGCGTCACCAAAATCCGCAAGCACCTTGTAGCTATCTTTCAGACCGATTGCTTTCAGCGCAGGCGCACGTTCAAAGATCTGCATATACTCTTTGATATGCCCGGCAGTCTGTATCACCGTTCGAAGCTGCCGGTCTACTTCCGGTCCTGTGATATCTGCCGGTCTAAACCGGACGATACCGTCTCTGTCAACCGAGCAGAGCGGTTTCTCGTTCCAACTGATGTGGGTCAGACCGTCGTCCAGCAGCCTTGCGTCCAGCTCCCTGTGCAGGAGCTTCTGTTCTACCTCTCGCAGATATCTTTCTTTCTGCGGTGCGTTTTCTTCGCTCATTTCTAACCTCCAATCTCAGCGCCCTTTTTGAGCGCAAAAAGGCGCTGGACTTGGTTCGTGAAAACCAACAATCCAGCGCCCATAACTTTGTGAAAGATTTTTCTTTGTTTTTTCTGAAAATCTGTCGTCTCTGCCCTCTGAAAAAGGGCACTGCCACTGAAAATCCGCTTGAATATGGAAAAACAGAGGTTCAAATCCCGTTTGAACCTCTGCAAAGCGGCCATTGATCCATGGAGTTTTTAGAAAATTTCCGACCGTAAAAAAGCCTGAACACCTTGAAACAACTGGGCTTTTCGCCAATTGATCCAAAGTGTTCAGATGATATGGAGGTGCTGCCCAGATTTGAACTGGGGAATAAAGGTTTTGCAGACCTTTGCCTTACCACTTGGCCACAGCACCATAGTATAAAAAAAGGAATGCGAAGCGCATTCCTATTTTATTTGGAGCGGGTGACGAGGCTCGAACTCGCTACCTCCACCTTGGCAAGGTGGCGCTCTACCGGATGAGCTACACCCGCATAATGTGGTGCCTCCGGTCGGAGTTGAACCAACGACACGCGGATTTTCAGTCCGCTGCTCTACCTACTGAGCTACAGAGGCATGTTGAGGCGAGATAAACTCGCCTCATCATACATTATGGCGACCCGGAACAGACTCGAACTGTCGACCTCCAGCGTGACAGGCTGGCGTGCTAACCGACTGCACCACCGGGCCAGAGAAAATGGTGGAAAGTACAGGGCTCGAACCTGTGACCCCTTGCTTGTAAGGCAAGTGCTCTCCCAGCTGAGCTAACCTTCCGTTTCACACCCGCCGCTGTATCTCTCAGCGACGGGTGTTATTATACATGCCAATGGGGGGTTTGTCAAGCGGTTTTCAGAAAAAATTTGAATAAATTTATTCACGCCTGATTCAGGATATTCTGCACATTTTCCGGGGTAAAATCGTATATTTTGTCGCAGAACTGACAGTCCACATGGAGCGTCTCGCCGGAGCGCACGATCTGAGAGAGCTCCTCGCGGCCGAGCGTCAACAGCGTCCGCTCGACTTTTTCACGCGAGCAGTAGCAGCGATAGGCGACCGGCGCAGTCTCAAGGATCTCGACCTCGAACGGGTCGAGCACCGTCCTGAGCATGTCCTCGGCGCTGAGTCCGCTGTCGAGCATCGCGGTCACGTTTCCGGCGGCGTGGATGCCGGCCTCGACCAGGTCGATGGTCTCGTCCGGTGCGCCGGGGAGAAGCTGCACGATGTAGCCGCCTGCGGCGCGGACGCTCTGATCCGTCTCCACGAGCACGCCGAGGGCGCAGGCGGTCGGGATCTGCTCACTCTGGGCAAAATACTGTGTGATGTCCTCGGCAATCTCGCCGGAGACGAGCTCCACGCTGCCGACATACGGCTCCTTCATCCGAAGGTCGCGGATGACGGTCAGCATTCCGTCCGTTCCGACGGCGGCGCCGACGTCCAGCTTGCCGCGGTATTTTTCAAGCAAACTGATCTGCGGGTTTTCGACCCAGCCGCGGACGTTGCCCTCGGCGTCGGAGACCGCCAGCAGCGTCCCGAGCGGGCCGCCGCCCTTGATCTGAAGCGTGATGGAGCCGTCCTCCACCTTCTGCATATTTCCCATCATGGACGCGGCGGCAAGCAGCCGCCCCAGCGCGGCCGTTGCCGTGGGGAGCGTTTTGTGCATCCGGCGCGCGGTCTCGGTGATCTCGCGCGAGGAAATGGCGACGGCCTTCACAAAGCCGTCCTTGGTCATGGCACGAACGATATGATCCTGCATAGTATGCGTAACTCCTGAAATGAAATCTTATTTTTGCGCAGAGAACCAGATGCGCAGCGCGTCCTCCTTCGGTGCGCGCAGCGTCCGGTCGCCGTAAACGTGGATCTTGCCGAAGCCCGCCTCGCGGAGCCACTGCGTCAGCTCCTCGGGCGTGTAGGCATATTCGGTGTGCTCCTCCTGGCTGCGCAGCCAGCATTCGCCGTCGCGCTGAAAGAGGTCGATCCCGTAATGGCACAGGTGCGTTTTCTCGGAAAACGCGGTGCGCCAGACGCAGTAGCTGTCCTCGGTCTCGTCAAGAAAGACCTGCCCGTCCAGCCCGCGCAGCTTAAACGGCGTGTTGATGTCGAACACGAACAGCCCTCCGGGGGAGAGCGCCGCGCAGACGCGCGCGAACGCCTTTTGCAGGTCTGCCGGGCGCGTGACATAGTTCACGCTGTCAAGCGAGCAGATCGCCGCGTCGACCGGCTCCGGGAGACGCAGACGCTGCATTTTCTGCAAAATGAAAAACGGCGGCGTCTCCAGTGCCAGCTCTGCCGCCTTTTCGCTGGCCACGGTCAGCATTTCCTCCGAGCAGTCGACACCCAGCACGCGGTAGCCGCGCGCGGCCAGCAGCACGGAAAGCGATCCGGTGCCGCACGCCAGATCGAGAACGGTCTGTGCCTCAACACCGGATCTTCTGAGCAGCGTCTCAAAATACGCCGCGATCTTCTCGTAAGGGACGTCGTAGGTCAGCGCATCATAGGAAAACGCCAGCGCTTCATACGCGTTCACTCGGTATCCTCCTTGTCCAGGCGGTCAAAGATCAGATGGTATGCGTCGGTGCCGTAGTTGAGACTGCGGTTGACGCGGCTGATGGTGGCGCTGCTCGCGCCGGTCTTTTCGAGAATGTCGTTGTAGGTCAGGCCCTCGTTGAGGAGCTTTGCGACCTCAAAGCGCTGCTCCATGGCCTTCTGCTCGGAGACCGTGCACAGGTCGGAGAAAAAATCATAGCACTCGTCCGTGTCCTTCAGCATCAAAATGGCGCGATAGAGATCATGCCCGCGATCGGAGCGTTTATTTCGATTGTTCAAAACAATTCCTCACTTTTCTGTCGTCGTTCCGTGGAACGCGTGTTGTGTGTTTTCCCGGCTGAACCGGGCTGCCGTTGCAGCAGCGCCGGAAAGGGGGGTTTTCTATATTTTATATATTAAAGGTGTGAAGCGAAAAAGTAAAGCAGAAAAACGTTTTTTGAAGAAAATTCACAAAAAGGAAGGATTTTTGACGGCGGCATTAGAAGCTTTAATAACACATATCGGAAGAAACTGATTTACTTATGCTGCGCAGGCGGTTATACTATACATAGAAACGTCTGCCGCGCCCGTATTGCGCGGCAAAGCTGTGTAAAGGAGCAGATATTATGAGCAACTGTGCGATCGTAGGCATCAACTGGGGCGACGAGGGCAAGGGCCGTATGGTCGACCTCATCGCAAGAGAATATGACATCGTCTGCCGTTATCAGGGCGGCAACAACGCGGGCCACACCATCGTCAACGAGTACGGCAAGTTTGCGCTGCATCTCATTCCGTCGGGCATCTGCCTGCCGGGTGTTGTGAACGTGCTGGGAAACGGCGTCGTCATCGACCTTGAGAGCCTCTGGGGCGAGATCTCCGAGCTTCAGAAGGCGGGCGTGGCGGTCACGCCGGAGAACTTCAAGATCTCTGAGCGGGCGACCATCGTGTTCCCGTTCCACCGTGCGCTCGACGGTCTGGAGGAGGCGCGTCTGAAGGACAAGAAATACGGCTCGACGCTGCGCGGCATCGCGCCGGTCTACTCCGACAAATATCAGAAAAAGACCGTCATGATGGGCGAGCTCCTGTATCCGGAGTATCTCAAAAAGCGTCTTGCGTCCATTCTGGAGTGGAAGAACCTGACCATTCAGAACGTCTACGGCGCGGAGCCGTACCGTCTTGAGGACATGCTGGCGTGGTGCGAGGAGTTCGGCTCCAAGCTGGCGCCCTATATCTGCGACACCACCTCCTACCTCTACGAGGCGGAGAAGGCCGGCAAGAACATCATGTTTGAGGCGCAGCTCGGCGCGCTGCGCGACATCGACTTCGGCATTTTCCCGTACACCTCCTCGTCGTCGTCCAACGCGGGCTACGCCTGTGTCGGCGCCGGCATCCCCGGAAGCCACGTTGACCGCACGCTCGGCATTGTCAAGGCGTACTCCACCTGCGTGGGAGAGGGCCCCTTCACGGCGGAGTGGTTCGGCGAGGAAGCCGAGCAGCTCCGTGCCGCCGGCGGCGAATACGGCGCCTCCACGGGCCGTCCGCGCCGTGTCGGCCCCATCGATCTGGTCGCGACGCGCTACGGCTGCCAGATCCAGGGTGCGACCGAGGTCGCGCTGACAAAGCTCGACGTTCTTTCCTATATGAAGGAGATCCCGGTCTGCGTGCAGTATGAGCTGAACGGCGAAAAGACCGACAAGTTCCCGTTCACCGCCGTCATCGACGAGGCAAAGCCCGTCCTGACCACGCTCCCCGGCTGGGGCTGCGACATTTCCGGCGTGCGGAAGTATGAGGATCTGCCGCAGGCCGCGCGCGACTACGTCGAGTACATCGAAAAGGCCATCGGCGTGCGCATCTCCTATGTTTCCGTCGGCGCAAAGCGCGACGAGATCATCTACAGATAAGAGGTTTTTTCATGAAGCCCACATATGAAAGCCCGCTTGGCGCGCGCTATGCCTCCCAATACATGCTGCACCTGTTTTCGCCGGACATGCGCTTTGAAACGTGGCGCAGGCTGTGGGTGAGCCTTGCCCGTGCGGAGCACGCGCTCGGCCTGCCCATCACGCAGGCGCAGGTCGAGGAGCTGGCGGCGAACGTCAGTCCGATCAACTATGACGTGGTCGCCGCAAAGGAAAAGGAGCTGCGCCACGACGTCATGGCGCACATCCACGGCTTCGGTGAGATGGCGCCCGGCGCCAGAGGCATCATCCACCTCGGCGCGACGAGCTGCTACGTCACCGACAACGCAGACCTCGTTCTCTACCGTGACGCGCTGCGCCATGTGCGCGGAGAGCTGGCGGCGGTGATGACGAATCTGTGCGATTTTGCCGACCGCTATGCGGACATGCCGTGCCTTGGCTATACGCACTACCAGCCCGCGCAGCTTGTCACCGTCGGCAAGCGCGCCGCGCTCTGGCTTCAGGATCTGATGCTCGATCTGGAGGAGCTGGACGATGTGATCGCCGCCATCCGTTTCCTTGGCTGCCGCGGCACGACCGGCACGGAGGCGAGCTTCGTGGAGCTGTTCGAGGGCGACAGCGCGAAGATCGACGAGATGAACCGCATGATCGCCGCGGACTTCGGCTTTGAGCGGCTGTATGACGTCTGCGGCCAGACGTATCCGCGCAAGCTCGACAGCCGCATTTTGAATGTGCTGTCCTCGATCGCGCAGAGCTGCTGCCGCTTTGCAAACGACGTGCGCCTGCTCCAGCACGACCGCCAGCTCGAGGAGCCGTTTGAGTCCTCGCAGGTCGGCTCGTCGGCGATGCCGTACAAGCGCAATCCCATGCGCTGTGAGCGCATCTGCTCGCTGGCGCGCTATGTGATGGCGGACGCCGCCAACGCGCCCATGACCGCCTCGACGCAGTGGCTCGAGCGGACGCTCGACGATTCGGCAAATCGCCGCATCTCGCTTCCGGAGGGCTTCCTCGCCGTTGACGGCATCCTGCGCATCATGCAGAACGTGACGAAGGGCCTTCACGTCAACGAGAAGATCGTGGAGAAATTCGTCCTCGACTACCTGCCGTTCATTGCAACGGAAAATCTGATGATGGCAGCCGTCAAGCGCGGCGGCGACCGCCAGCAGATCCATGAGGTCATCCGCGAGGCGTCGATGGACGCGACAGCAAAGATGAAAAACGGCGAGCGCTGGGATCTGGTCGCGGCGCTGGCGGAGAACCCCGCCTTCGGCATGACGGCGGAGGAGATCCGCGCTGAGCTTCAGCCCGCGCGCTACATCGGAAGATGCCCGGAGCAGGTCACAGCGTTCACGGCCAAGTGCCGCGCGCTGACCGGCGGCGTGTCCGCCGAGGCCGAGGAGCTGACGCTGTAAGCGAAGATACCAAATATGTCAAAAGAGGCTGCCTCAAATGATTTTGGAAAATCATTTGAGGCAGCTTTTTTGCATTTTATACTAAAACCTGTTTGAAATCTTTAAAAGATTTCTGAGGATAAATTGCGCCAGAAAAGGCAGATGACGCAGCTGGGCGGTTGCCCAGCAAGGAAGATAACGCATTCTGGCGCAATTTAGACCAGAAAGCATGGAAGATTTTAATCAGGTTTTAGTATTATGACCAGCGCCGGTAGACACGCGCGTAGACCGTGTCGCGGATGCGGTCGAGCACTTCCCTCGGAGCTGCGCCGCCGCTCGTCATGAGCAGCAGCGGCAGCGGCCTGCGCCCCGCGCCAAGCGACGGCTGGATATACGGGTAGTCCACGTTCAGGCTCAGGCCGTTTCGCTCGTAGAAGGCGATCCGGCGGCGTGCCAGCGCGGTTTCCGGCGGATCGACCTCCAGACAAAAGCGCTTTGGGCGGCGGGCGAACGCATCCTGTAAAAGTGCCGAGCCGAGCCCGCCGCAGCGCAGCTCCGGTGCAACGGCAAGATGCTCGATGAAGGCGAAATCCTCGAAATTCCACACGGTCACGAGCCCGCGCACCGCCTCCTGCGCATCCACGAGCACATAGGGGCAGAACGCGGGATCGTCCAATGCGCGGCGCTGGTCGTCGTGGGCGCGGAACTCGTCCGGCGGCAGGCTTGCCTCCAGAAGGGAATAAAAGCTGTCAAACTCCGTTGGTTTCAGAGGGCGTATCATGTTCCGGCGTAAAAGTCCTTTCATTTCATGGGCGCTGCCGGGGAGGCCAAAGACGGCATCCCCGGCAGCTGCATTTTACCCCGCGCCCGCCGTAAAGTCAAGCAATGCCTGCGGCATCCAGACGCACCGGGGCGCCTGCACGCAGGTCATCCCGCCGCGTCCAGCATGTTTTCGATCAGAATGCCGTAGCCTCTGGTGGGGTCACTGACGAGCACATGCGTGACCGCGCCGACCAGCCTGCCGTCCTGCAAAATGGGGCTTCCCGACATGCCCTGCACGATGCCGCCGGTTGCTTCGAGAAGTGCCGGGTCTGTGACCCGGAGCAGCAGATCGCGCCCGTTTTGCGCCTCCGGCATCAGCCGCACGATCTCCACGTCGTATTCGCAGATCTCAGCGCCCTTGACGTTTGACAGGATTTTTGCCGGCCCGGTGCGGACGGCGCCGGGCCTGGCAACGGGAACGGCGGCCTTGTGCGGCAGCGACTGCATCACGCCGAAAATGCCGCGGGCGCTGTTTTCCGTCACAGTGCCGACGGCGTGCGACAGGTCAAAAACGCCCTTGAGCATCCCCGGCGTGCCGCGGCTGCCCTTTTGGACGTCGGAAACGCTCGACGATACGACAAAGCCGGACGTGACCGGCGTCAGCTCCGTGCCGCCCGTACCGCTGACGCCGTGGCCGAGCGCGCCGAACTGCTTCGTGTCCGGGTCGTAGTAGGTGACCGTCCCGATGCCCGCGACATGGTCGCGCAGCGAAATACCGAGCCGGTAGCCGCTCGGCGCTTTCTCGGGCGCGACAAGAAATTCCGCCTCCTGCGTGCCGCGCCGCACGGTCAGGATCAGGCGGTTTCCCTCCTGAACGCGGGCGCAGAGCCCCTTCGCGGTGCCGACGGCTTCGCCGTTCACCGCAACGATCGTGTCGCCCGCGCGCAGCCCGGCTGCCTGCGCCGCCGTGCCGTCCGCAATTTTGACGATCATGAGCCCCTGCGTATAGAGCTTGATGCCGACGGTGTTGCCGCCGGGGATCAGATAGGCTGGAACGGCGGCGAAGGCCTGCACGGCCAGCAGCGCCGTCAAAATCAAAGCGGCGGCCAGCCTGCGCGCCGCTGTTTTCATGTGTGTCATACGTGCTTCATCCTCTCCTGCGCCAAATCTCACCCTCTTAATATGCCTGACAGAGACAGAAAACAGTCGGGCGGGAGACTAGTAAAAACAAGCGCCTTTTCCTTTCCCGAACGGCGCGGCGGATGCAGCTGCCGGACAAACGGCGTGCGCGTGCGCCAGCCGCTTCCGGTGCAGGAGGGTATTCTCAATGAATGTTTTTCCATTCGACGCGTCTGTAAATATTTTTTGCGAAAATGCAGAAATTTATCTTGACATTTTTGCGTTTATCAGTATAATAATACTTGCGTTTTGAAAGCGCCGGCAGATAGGGGATTTGTGTAACGGTAGCACACCGGACTCTGACTCCGTTTGCGGGGGTTCGAATCCCTCATCCTCTGCCAGGTCCACTGTGGTCGCAAGATTACAGTGGACTTTTTTGCATCAAGGGCGCTCCGCTTTCATCGGAGCGCCCTTGATGCTTCATTTGATTGCCGCGCTGTTGTTCAGCAGCAGCGTGCTGTAGAGGAACAGCACGTCCTGACCGTGAAAGTCCAGAAACTGCCCCAGATAGTCGCTTCGGACGTACCGAAGGTCTACCAGCGTCACTCTGGCGTAGTCGTTTACCAGCAGCGGAACGAGGCTGCTTCCGAAGGAATCCCGGAATACAATCAGCTCCCGGTCAGTGGCCGCGTTGGGGTTTTCGATGGTCAGCAGACTCCGGGCACCGGAGAGATACACGTCGTACAGGTCTTTGCTGTCTAGCTTGGTCATGTCGTAGACAGCGGTGGTTTCTCCCGTTTCGTAGTCGTACACCCGGCAGTCGCCCAGCAGGTCGCTTTTCAGCAGGTACAGGGTATCCGGCTGCATGGGCAGCGCCGCCTGACCGTAGTACACGCCGTAGAAGGGCTTTTCCAGCGGGGTGACGGTGTAATCCTCCTGCCGGGGAGAAGACGCCCCCAGCGCCTGACACAGCGTCTGCGCCGCCGGGAGCAGCCGCTCCTGCCGCCAATGGGTATCGGTGCGGTAATAGTCCTGAATGGACAGACTGTCCGTCAGACTCACGGGAGCCGCCCACGGCATCCCGTCCTCCACCATGGCAAAGAGCCGGTCATAGTCCAGAGACAGCTGCCCGGCGGACTGCGCCAGATAGTAGCCCTTGTCCGGGACGATGGCAAGGTAAATTTGGGAATCGGTGGAGGAAAGATAGGTTTCGTATACGCTGCTGAACCGCTCCAGCGCGTGGTTGACCGAGGCTTCGCTCAGAGGATATTCCTGTGCCGCAGCATAGCCTTGGGAGATATAAATGCCGCTTTTGTCGCTTTGCCGCAGGACGAAGCGGTGGAACAGGGATTTCGCCTCGCGGAAAGTATCCCGCAGGGGGAACTGATCCAGACTGGCGTCCTCAAAATCTGTCATGAAGCTGCCGTCCAGCAGGGCTTTTCCCTGAATGGCGGGCTTCTGTGCCAATTGGCGGCGCTCCGCGACGGAAATGTCCCGGCTGGGTGCCAGCCACGCCCACACAGCCAGCACCGCCCAGACAGCCGCAACAATGATCGCGCAAATTCGATTTTTCATACTGCAGCCCCCTTAAAACCGGAAATACAGGAACGGGCTGAAGGAGCCATCCACCAGATAGGCCGTGCAGACGATCAGCAGCGCCAGCATTGCCGCGGCTTCCAGCACGACGCCCGCCTTCGTTCCGTCAATGCGCCGCGCCGCGTTTTTCACCACCGGCGTGGAGCCGAGAATGCCCAGCACGAACAGGACGGCATAGCTTTTGAGATAATACAGCGTTTCGGCGGAGGTCAGGCTCAGGCTGCCGAAGCCGAACAGTCCGGCAAAGTCCTGCCCCGCCTGGGCAAGACTGTCCGCGTTGAACAGGACGAAACTGAGGACTACCGCCAGCAGCACATAGCCATGGCGCAGGACGCCCGGCAGCCTTTGCAGGACGGGAATCCACTTTTCCGCCAGCAGAAGCGCGGCAAACAGCAGCCCCCACAGCACGAAATTCCACGCCGCGCCGTGCCACAGCCCCGTAAGCATCCACACGGTGAGGATGTTCAGAACCCACCGCCAGCGGCTGACCCGGCTGCCGCCCATGGGGATATATACATAGTCCCGGAACCAGCTGCCAAGGCTGATATGCCATCGCCGCCAGAACTCCGTGACGCTTCCCGAGAGGTAGGGGTAGTTGAAATTCTCCACAAAATGGAACCCCAGCACCCGCCCCAGGCCGATGGCCATGTCGGAATAGCCGGAAAAATCGAAGTAAATGTTCAGGGTGAAGGCCACGGCGTACATCCAGTAAAACAGGACGGATTTTTCGCCGCTCTGTCGGAACAGCCGGATCAGCAGGGCAAAATTGTCCGCGAGGATGACCTTTTTCCCCAGCCCTACCAGAAACCGCCGCAGTCCCGCCGCCGCGTTGTCCCAGCTGTGCTCCCGGTGTTCCAGCTCCCGGGCGATGTCCGCATAGCGGACGATGGGGCCTGCAATCAGCTGGGGGAACAGGGCGACATACGCGCCGAAGTTGATGAGGTTCTTCTGTGCCGGGACGCTGCCGCGATAGACGTCGATGGTGTAGCTCAGGCACTGGAAGGTGTAAAAGCTGATGCCGACGGGCAGCGCAAGATGAAGCAGCGGAATTTTCAGGCCGGTGACGGCGTTCAGACTGCCGATGAAGAAGTCCGCGTACTTGAAAACCCCCAGCAGCCCCACGCTGATGACGATGGACGCCAGCAGCCAGAGCTTTTTCCGCTTCCGGGAGCGTTCGATGCCCAGGCCACAGACGTAGCACAGCAGGATGGTGAACGCCATCAGGGGCAGCAGCCGCAGCTCCCCCCAGCCGTAAAAAATCAGGCTGGCAAGGAGCAGAACGGCGTTTTTCCCCTTCCGGGGCGTGAGAAAATACACCGCCAGCACCGCCGGGAGGAAATAATATAGGAAGGGAATGCTTGAAAAAACCATAGGCGTGTTCGCTCCTGAGAACTCTTATAAAAATGGCAGCGATTCCATCGCTGCCATTTTGGAAACCTTAAATCACAAATTCGGGTTCGCCGACGACCTTGCCGAAGGCGTCCACAAAGGACTGGGCGGTGAGGTCGTAGCTGGTGTCCAGCATAATGAGCATCACCACGTCACGGTAGCCGGTGACCAGCATGTCGTCCGCTTCCACGCAGACCCACTTGCGGGGGTTGATGCCGGACTTCATGGCTTCGGCGACGGACTTGATGTCCTCACCCGGCGCGACCCGCACCATGACCATGGAAAAGGCGATAGAGCCGATCATCGGCTCGAACACCGCGGCCTCCGTCAGCACACCGGCGTTATCCAGACCGGTGCTGCTCTTGATGGCCCACTGCCCTTCCTCGCTGGTGTCGGTGAGGTCGATGGTCTCGACGCCGCCGTCGAACTCCACCGGCTGCTGGGCAACGATTTCGTTCAGCAGCTCCTCCATGGTTCCCTCCACCTTGTCGGGGGAGGTGGTTTCCGTGGGCTTGGATCCGGCACAGCCGGAAAGCAGGGACAGCGCCATGGCTGCCGCCAGAATTGCAGTTAAAAATCTTTTCATGTTTCATTTCCTCCTGAAATTATTTCGGGTAAATCGTCTCTTCCAATAAGCATGCCCCAAAAACAGCAGGAGCATACCGGCGGCCGCGCCGCAGCTGTCAATGCACACGTCCCGGATGCCGGGGCTGCGGCCGGGGACGAAGATCTGGATGGTCTCGTCGATGCAGGCAGCGGCCACGCCCAGCGCGAACGCCGGAAGCCGCTTTTTCCCCAGCATCCCGAACAGCCACCCAAGCAGCAGTCCCAACGCGCCGAACTCGGCAAAGTGGGCAAATTTCCGCAGCAGGCCGTCGCCGCCGGAGGGAACCGCTTCGCCGGGAGTGAACACGCCGTCCAGCAGCGCCTTCAGCGTGCCGCTGATCTGTCCGGAGACTTCCGCCGGGAGCAGGGAATTGCCCCAGATAAAGACCAGATTGCAAAGCAGAAGCACAGTACACAGCGTCATGCGGCGCTTTGTGCGCTTCACGCCAGAACCCCCAGATGCTCCAGCAGGATCTTCACGCCCAGCAGAATCAGAATGACGCCGCCGGCAAACTCGGCCTTTTTCTCATACCGGCTGCCGAACACGTTGCCGATCTTCACGCCCAGAGCGGACAGCAGGCAGGTGCAGATGCCGATAAACGCCGCCGCCAGCCAGATGTTCACGCTGCCGACCATGGCAAGGGAAATGCCGACGGCCAGCGCGTCTATGGAAGTCGCCACGGCCATGAGAAACATGGTCCTGACGGACAGGTCGGCGTCCTTTTCCGGGTCGTCGCCGGATTCGTCTTCCTTCTCCAGCGCTTCCTTCAGCATGTTGATGCCGATGATGACCAGCAGACCGAAGGCGACCCAGTGGTCGAACGCTTCAATGGCTTCGGCAAACAGCGAGCCAAGGAAAAAGCCGGTCACGGGCATCAGCATCTGGAAGCCGCCGAACCAGAGTCCGCAGGTCGCTTCCGCCTTCAGCGTTGCCTTTTTCATGGCAAGGCCCTTGCATACGGACACTGCGAAAGCGTCCATGCTCAGTCCCACCGCCAGCAAGAACAGTTCTCCGATTCCCATAAAAAATCCTCCGTACTGAATACATGTCAGCACAGAAGACGCGAAGAGACTGTGCCGGCCTGCAAAAGTCTCGTCATTTCAGGCTGAACCGGGGCCTCACCAGTATGTCGATTCAGTCCCGCGTTGTGCGCCGACCACTCCCTCTTCACGGCGCATTATAACAAAGATTCCTCCGCTCGTCAAGGCGAAGCGGAGGAATACACAGTTATTTTACAAATGGCTCATTGCCCATTCCACGACCAGCACCGCGGCGCTGCTGCTGAGGGCGACCACGATCAGACTCTTGCCCCGGTAGGCCAGAATCACCGCCACCACCAGCGCCGCCGCGCCGCTTAAGATAGAAGCGGTGCTGCTGAGGATGGAGGGGAACGTCATGGCCGTCAGGCAGCAATAGGGAACGTAGTACAAAAACGAGCGCAAAAAACGGCTCCTAATGGGCTTGCGGAAAATCGTCATGGGCAGGACGCGGATGAGGTAGGTCGTCAGCGCCATGGCGAGGATGTACAGATAAATGTTCATGCCGCTTCCCTCTCTTCCTTCACCGGGAACAGCGCGGCGCAGATGGCGGCGGCTGCCACGGTGCAGATCACGATGGACAGTCCCGGGGAAACGGTTTTCAGCCCCGGCGTCCAGGAAAACAGGCTGCTGAAGATCAGCGCCAGCACCACCGCAACAAAAATGTCCCGGTTCTTCTTCGCGGGGGGTACCACGATGGCGATGAACATGCCGTAGAGCATGACCCCCAGCGCCGTCCGGATGGAGAGCGGCAGGATCGACCCGGCCAGTGCGCCGCACAGCGTCCCCAGCGTCCAGCCGATAAAGGGCAGCGTCCCCAGCCCCAGCAGGAACGGCACCGTCAGGGGTGCTTCCCGCGCCATGGCGAGGGCGAAAATTTCATCCGTATTGAAAAACGCGATCAGAAGCCGGGGCAACAGGCCGATCTTCTCGCCCATCCGCTGGCTCAGCGCCAGACTCATCAGGGCGTAGCGGCTGTTGATGACCAGCTGCGTCAGCACCATTTCCCACAGCGTGGCGGCGGCGACGATGAGGGTCAGCCCCGCGAACTGCCCCGCGCTGGTCAGATTCGTGGCGGAGATCAGCACCGCGTCCAGCGTTTTCAAGCCCTGCGACACGGCCATAGCACCGAAGCCGAAGCTCACCGAAAAATATCCCATCCCCACAGGCAATCCACGGTTGACGCCCACGCGGTATTCATTGTTGTTCATAAATAACACTTCTCTATGTCTCTTTTTTCCGGCAAACGTCGCCGGATGGTCAGCGGACGCCCTGATATTCCATCAGCTCCAGAACGTCCTGTCCCCGCTTGGTCAGCGCCATGCTGCCCCGGACGGGGCTGGCATCATAGGCGGGGGTATGGTAATCTTTCAGGGGCTTGTCATAGTCCAGGGAGATGAGGCCCTTTTTCTCCAGGCATTGCAGCAGAATCTCTTTTCCCGGCTCCTCCGGGAAAACCGGCGCTTCTTTTTCCTGAATCACAGGCAAAAAGGCGCACTCGCCCAACCGCCGCAGAAAGCCGATCTCTTCTTCCGTAAGCTCCAGCTCCAGACCGCACCCGGAACAGCCGCCGCTGCATCCGCCGCAGGATTCACATTTGCCCATATTCGGTGTCCTCCTTTTTTCAGGGTATCATAGCAGATGGGCGGCGAAATGTCAAATTGCGACCCGTCTGAAAATTTCTGCCCATTCGACGCAAAATGCGTTTTCCCTTGCGCTTTTCCCGAAATTAGGGTATACTAGAGGCACAGAAAAATACCAAGGAGGAATTATTATGTCCGTCATGCACATTACGAAGGCCAATTACGACGAGCTGGTGAAAAACAGCGATAAGCCCGTGCTGCTGGATTTCTGGGCGCCCTGGTGCGGCCCGTGCCGGATGGTCGGCCCCATTGTGGAGGAGATCGCTCAGGAGCGGGAGGATATCGCCGTGGGCAAGATCAACGTGGACGAGGAAGTGGAGCTTGCCATGGAATTCGGCGTCGCCAGCATCCCCACGCTGGTGGTCGTGGAACGCGGCAAGGTCATGAACAAGGCCATCGGCTACATGCCGAAGGCAGAGATCGAGGAACTGCTGGGCTGACACGGCAGAACCCATAGGAACGTTCAGGCGGCGCTTTTAAGCGCCGCCTGAATTTTTTACTTTTTGTGCTGGTAATAGTACTGCTTGATGGCTTGGAACGACTCGTCGCTGATGACGTGCTCGATCCGGCACGCGTCGTCGGTGGCGGTCCTTTCGTCCACACCCAGACGGATCAGCAGCTCCGAGAGCACCGTGTGGCGCTCGTAGATCGTCTCCGCCAGCTTTTTCCCGGAATCCGTCAGCGTAATCGCGCCGTCTTTTTCCATGAGGATATACCCGCCCTCCCGGAGAATGCCCATCGCGCGGGAAACGCTGGGCTTGGAATACCCAAGATATTCGCTGACGTCAATGGAGCGGACATACCCGCTTTTCTTCGCCAAAACCAGTATAGCCTCAAGATACATTTCACCCGATTCCCGGACAGTCATTCGGCTCATCTCCTTTTTATAAGGATATCACACTTTCCCGCTGAATGCAAGCGGCGGATTTCCGGGAAAAGGGAAGTCCCATGGGACGTTCGGGGTGAACTGTGAAATGTTCACAAATTTTCGCTGGTTTTTTCTACGTTTTGCCGAGGTAGTTCTGCTCATTTTCGGTTGATGGCCAGCAGGACGGCGCCAAAATACTTGCGTTTGCGGAGGAAATCCGCAAGGCTGCTGCCGTAATTGTCCGCGCCGGTGGAGTTGCGGTAGGTGTTGTAGCCGACGAAGCCCCCGGCGGTGTTGCGCAGCGCCACGAAGTGCGCGCCGAAGCGGTATTTATTCCGCCAGTGGTAGAACAGGATGCAGACGTCCGCGTTTTTTGCCGCCTCGTCGAAGCGCTTGGTGTCCACGACGATCTTCACGGGGAAGCCCCACTTCCGGAAGCACACCGCAGGCCCCCAGAAGGAGGTGCCGGTGTTGCCGTGGATCAGGGGCAGCTGCCATTCGTAGTAGCGAATCAGCGCCGGGATGTCCGTTTTGTACCCCAGAATTTGCAGGGCGTTCCAGGTGGCGACCCATCCGCATCCAACGTCCGCCGAGGCACGCAGGCCGTAGCGGTACTGCTCTTTGGGAATGTCGTGCTGATTGTAGATAAAGTCGTTCATAGCTGCTGCTCCATAACCGGATGCTCCGCAATGTAATCGTCCAGAATGCCCGCCGCCGTCATGACCATATGGGCGCAGGGGCGGGTCTTGTAAAATTCCGCCGTGCGGGGCGTGGGATTGGGGTCGGATGGCGGACTGTCTCTTATACACATCTGACGCTGCCGACGA
>ERZ1027125.208-NODE-208-length-29619-cov-12.134183_pt1 | contig 29619 bp, 26 predicted proteins | sample MGYA00519249_ERZ1027125 | MGnify/ENA primary metagenome ERZ1027125 (study PRJEB26926, sample SAMN06164580) | human gut metagenome | biome: ENVO:00009003; feature: ENVO:2100002; material: ENVO:00002003 | host: Homo sapiens | place: USA | collected 2012 ... | reverse complement strand
AACACGATACATTATATACGAATATCCGAAGAAACACAAGGCATCCGGCGAAGTGGGCAGAGAAAAGTTACGGACAAGATTGATGTTTTTTGAAAAAATCCTCCGAAACTGGCCAAAACGCCCTGTTCGGATTGTAGTATGGGTAGAGGGGGGAATACGGGGGTACGAAGTAGTCAGCAAGCACAGCAAGCGAGTACCCGCTTGCGGATTTTGCGCTGTTCAGGTCCCTTGCCCGAACAGTCAAAATTGCTTGCTGGGGCGCGGGTCTCCGGTGGAGACCTCAAAGCGTGAAACGCTTTGAAGCGCCGACCGAGCCGACAGGCGAGACCCCAGACCCTTATGAGAAACGGAGGCTGCCCATAGCGAACCGAAAGTGGAACATTCAGATGAAGTTCTATGTGACGGAGGAGGAAAAACGGCTCATAGATGAAAAGATGGCGCCGCTCCCCACACGGCAGTACGGCGCGTATCTGCGGAAGATGGCGATAGACGGGTATATCATCCAGCTTGACACCACGGATATCAAGCGGATGAACGCCGCTCTGTCCGCCATTGGTCGGAACGTCAATCAGATCGCCAAGCGGATCAACGCGGGAGGCGGCGCGTACAAAGCGGATATGCGGGAGATACAGGAGAGGCTGGATGAGATAGGTGGTGTTCTCCCGCATCCGTTCCAGCACATACTCGATGTGGGAGCTGTCGATCTTCAAGAACCGGGACTTCACCACCTTGGCGGGGTAGTCGTCCCCGGCGATACGGATCATCTCCCGGTTGGAGCAGACGGTATCCACCATGAGCTCCACCAGCTCGTCCAGACGGTCCCTGTCCAGCTTTTCATCCTGGGTGAGGATATCGTAGTCGATGTTCTCAAGAATGATCTCCCGGTAGCTCTCGCGCTCCCGCATCCTGTCCTGTCCGATCCTGCTTTTTTCTCTGGGGGTAGCTCCGTACCTCCCAATGGGTCGACATTGTTCCGCCGCCGAAAGTATGTCTTTTCTCGAGTGTGTAAATCATGGTATGAGTAACCTCCGTTTCTTTATTGAGCCGCTTTCCGACGGCCTCTATTTCGGTACGACCGATTTACTCGAGCCTCCGCTACCGCCGCGCTATACCCTTGACGAAAGCGGGTGTCCGTTTCCCCGGTCTTGCCTCGCTCGAGCTCGCGGTATATGGTCGCTTGGCACTTGCCGACGCGCTCGGCAATCTCGCCCGGCTTTGCGCCCTTTGCGTACATTTCCTCGATAATCCGCCGCTCCTCGAGCTTTAAGCACTCGTATTTCATAACCTCGCCTCCGTTTCTGCGTAAAAAAATAAGTGCGTCGGAGCTTATTAGCTCTTTCGCACATAATAATAAACCGCGCACTTCGCCATGATGAGCAAGAACTACACCGAGGAACAGAAAAACCTCAAAGCCGAGGTCAAAGGTCTGCAACAGCAAATTCACGAACAGGAACAACAGACAGAGAATATTGAGCAGTTTGTTCAGCGGGTAAAGAGAAACAGCACCCTCACGGAGCTGACCCCCTATGCCCTCAGAGAGCTTGTCAAGGCGGTCTATGTGGACGCACCTGACAAGTCCAGCGGCAAGCGCAGGCAGAAGGTACATATCGAGTACGACCTTGTGGGCTACATTCCCGTGGATGAGCTGCTAAAAGCGGAACAGGCATGACCGAGATCATGCCTGTTCCAAGAAATTTGATTTTACTGTCTTACCAGCAGAGAGCCTCTGTCCTCCGGCTTTTGTGTACAAATGCGATGTTTTCAGGTCATATCGGCGGCGGCGTGCTGTGCGGGAATGGCCGCGCAGTAGCGCTCGAAATACCGTGCAAAGCCGGTGACGCCCGCCGGGTCCGGCGCCAGCGTTTTCGAGGCGGCGTCTGCAAAGACGCACGTCTGGAGGAAATCCTCCAGTGTCTGTCCGGGCGTATGCTCCGCGCGGTAAGCAGCCAGCATCGCCATGCCCCACGGGCCGCCTTCGCCTGCCGTTTCCAGCACGACCGCAGGAACGTCAAAAACGTCCGCCAGGATCTGCTGTCCGGCGTGCAGCGTTTTGAAGAAGCCGCCGTGACCGATCAGGCGGTCCATGCGGACGTTTTCCTTCTGACGCAGCAGGTCGATTCCGAGCCGCAGCGTCGCAAGCGCGCCGTAGAGCTGGGCGCGCATCAGGTTTGCCAGATCCATCTCGGCGTCCGGCAGGCGCACGAGCATCGGCCGCCCCTGCGCCGTTTCGCTGAGCGGCTCGCCGGAATAGTAGTTGAAGGCGACCATGCCGCCGCCATCCGGTCTTCCCTCCAGCGCGATCGTGTACAGGCGCTGATAGAGCGCGTTCATGTCCACGCTCTGACCACAGCAGCGCAGCAGGTCTGCAAACAGCCGCGCCCATGCGTCGATCTCCGTTGTGCAGGTGTTGCAGTGCGCCATCGCGACCGGCTTACCGGTCGGCGTCGCAACGACGTCCACCTCCGGATACCAGTGCGTCAGCGGCTGTTCGAGCACCAGCAGCACAAAGCCCGACGTTCCGGCGGAGATGCTGCCGCTGCGCGGATAGACCGCATTGGTCGCGACCATGCCCGTCGCCGCGTCGCCCTCCGGCGGACAGAACGGGATGCCCGCTTCCAGCGTGCCGCTCTCATCGAGCAGGCGTGCGCCCTCCGCCGTGAGGCATCCTGCGTCCGCACCGGCGGGCAGGACCTCCGGCAGGACGTCCTCCAGCCGCCACGGGAAGTCATACGGCGCGATCAGCTCGTCAAAGCTCTGCACCATGCGTCTGTCAAAGCCGCCGTCGGCCTCGTTGTATGCGAGCATACCCGAGGCCTCGCCCACGCCGACGACCATCCTGCCGGTCAGCAGGTGATGGACATAGACGCTGAGCGTCACCAGCCAGCCGAGCTGCGGGACATGCTCCTCACCATTCAAAATCGCCTGATAGAGGTGAGCGACGCTCCATCTCTGCGGAATGTTGTGGCCGAAGCGCGCACTGAGGATGGCCGCGGCCTGCGCGGTGATGGTGTTGCGCCACGTCCGGAAGGGCGCGATCTGCTCGAAGTCACGTCCCAGCACGAGATAGCCGTGCATCATGCCGGAAATGCCGATGGCGCCCACGCGCCTCAGCGGACACCCCAGCTTCCGCTCGGCGTCCTCGCGCAGGGCGCGGTAGCAGGCGCGCATTCCCGTCACCACGTCCTCAAGATGGTAGACCCATACGCCGTCTTCCATCCGGTTTTCCCAGCCGTAGCTTCCGGTCGCAAGCGGTGTATGATCCGGCCCGGTCAGAACGGCCTTGATGCGGGTGGAGCCGAACTCAATGCCGATCGCGCACGCCGAAAGATCAATGTTCATGGTAAATTCCTCCTTGCTTTCCGCCGTCCTGACGGAAAGGCGGGACTGGCGGGCGCTGCATACACAGCGCCCGCCAGAAGTTTTACGGTGTTAGATCAGATTCAGAGATCAGTCATAAACCAGCATCGCGATCATATCGTCGTCGATGTTGGAGGCGTCGTACCACTGAGCGCCGGTGTCGACGTCTTCGACAGCCTCGCCGTTGGCGGCCATGACAGCCAGCTTAACAGCCTGATAGCCGATCTGGTACGGATCCTGCGTGACGGAGCCATAGAACCAGCCCTGACGGACAGCGTTCTTCTGAGCAGCGCCGGCGTCGAAGCCAGCAACGACCAGGCCCGCGTACTTGCCGCCCTCAGCCAGATCCTCGCCGTCGGAAACAGCAGACAGGAAGCCGGTGACAGCGCCTTCGTTGGAGCAGAAGATCGCAACGGGGTTCATGCCCAGCAGGGAGTTGGCAGCGGTCTGAACAGCGGTAGCCTCGGTGGTAGCGGAGATGGCGACCTGGATGATGATGGCGGGAGCGTCGACCTTCTTTTCCCACTTGGCATGGCCTTCAACAGCGACCTTGCCCGGCTGATAGGTCTCAGCGATCTCATACATCTTGTCGACGAAGCCGGTGGTACGGCCGGTGACGGAAGCGGAGACAGCGTCCTGCGACAGGCAGCCGATGATGACGGGCGCGTCGGAGGTAGCGTTCTTCATGGCCTCAACGATGGTCTCGTTCTCGCCGAACTTCTCAGCAGCGATGGCGGCAGCGTTCTCGTTGTTGGTGCAGGCGGTCGCCTTAACAGCGCCGGTGGGGTCGCCGGGAACACCGGAGTCAAAGCCGATGACGGGGATGTTCTTCTCAGCGCACTGCTCGAGGACCTCGATGACAGCGTCGGTGGACAGGGCAGCCAGAGCCAGAGCCTTCGGGTTCTTGGCAAGCTCGTTCTTGACCATGTTGACCTGCGCGTCGATTTCGGTCTCGGAAGCGGGGCCGTCGAAGTAGATCTCTACGCCGAATTCTTCAGCAGCAGCCTTGGAGCCGGCAGCGACAGCCTGCCAGAACTGGTGCTGGAAGCCCTTCGCCATGACGGGGATGTACATCTTCTCGCCGGTGGTTTCTTCGTTCGTCTTGTCTTCTTCCTTGTTTTCGGTGTTTTCAGTCTTGTTGTCGTTGGTTGCGGGGGCATCGGTCTTGGGCGCGGGATCTGCGGGCTTGGCTGCGCAGGCAACCAGAGCAAGAACCATGACCATTGCCAGAAGCAGAGCGATCAGTTTTTTCATTTGGGATTTCCTCCTAAAATATTTTATCAAACACATTTTTGTGTTCAATACAGAATTGGGGGCGGGCTCAGCCCTTCTTGACGCGGTTGGCGGCCTTCGTTCTTGCGATGTCGAGCAGAACCGCGCCGATGACGACCGCGCCGGTGAGGAACGTCTGCCACGGAGCCTGCAAGCCGCAGGAGGACAGGCCGTTTTTCAGCACGGACATGATGAACACGCCGATGAGCGTGCCGACCATCGTGCCGGAGCCGCCGGACATAGACGTGCCGCCGATGATGACGCCGGTGATGCCGTTCATTTCCTGACCGGCGCCGGTGCCCGGGGTGATGGTGGTGTAGGCCGCTGCATAGAACAGCGCGCACATGCCGATGAAGAAGCCGGAGAGGGTGTAGACGCCGACCTTCCAGTTATCGACCTTGATGCCGGACAGTCTCGTTGCTTCCTCGTTGGAGCCGATGGCGTAGACATAGCGGCCGAACTTGGTCTTGTGCAGGATCAGCGTTGCGATGATGAAGAAGCCGACCAGCCAGAACGCACCGACCGGGAAGCCCTTGATGCCGAACAGCTCGGCGCGGATAAAGACCTTCTTGAACCAGCCGCCGATCTCCGCCGTTGCGGTCGGCCACGTCTGGGACTGCACCTTGGTGATGATGGAGCCGAGACCGCCGGCCATCATCTGGGTGCCGAGCGTTGCGATGAAGGGGGGCAGCTTGAGCTTGGCGATCAGAAGACCGTTGACAAAGCCGAATGCGGTGCCGACAAAGAGCGTCAGTGCAATGGCAAGGATCAGAGGCCAGCCCTGCTTGAAGGCGTAGCCGCCCAGCAGCGCCGAGCACATCATGACTGTGCCGAGGGACAGGTCGATGCCGCCGGTGATGATGATGAACGTCACGCCGAAGGCCATGAAGCCGATGTAATAGCTGGACTCGAGGATATTCTTGACCATATCCAGAGACAGGAAGTTATTGCCAAAAATCGAAAATACGACATACAGAATGACCAGCGCGGCCGGCGCGAGCAGCTTCTGCATATCCAGCTTCTTTTTGCTCAGAGTTTCCATAGTTTATTCCCCCACTTCTCTTTTGGTTGCAAACGTCATGATGGCTTCCTGCGAAGCCTCGGAAATATCCATCTCGCCGGTCACGCGGCCCTCGCACATGACGACCACGCGGTCAGACATACGCAGCAGCTCCGGCATATCCGAGGAGATCATGATGATGGACTTTCCTTCCTCGGCAAGCTGAGACATCAGCTTGTAGATCTCGCTCTTTGCGCCGACGTCGATGCCGCGGGTCGGCTCGTCGAAGATCAGCACGTCGCAGTCACGCAGCAGCCACTTGGAGATGACGACCTTCTGCTGGTTGCCGCCGGAAAGGCTTCCGACGCGCGCCCGCGTGGACGGTGTTTTGGTGCGGATCTTCTCAACGTAATCCTGCGCATGGCGGTGCGCCGCTCTGTCGTTGACGAACGGGCCCTTGAAAAGCTGCTGCAGGCTCGGAAGGACGGTGTTGTCCGCGATGGAAAGGTTCAGGCACAGGCCGTAGCGCTTGCGGTCCTCGGAGAGATAGCCGATGCCGTGACGGACGGCGTCCTTCGGGCTGTGGATGCGGACCTGCTTGCCGCCGACCCTGATAACGCCGGAATCCATCGGATCGGCGCCGCAGATCAGGCGCATCGTCTCGGTACGGCCTGCGCCGACGAGACCCGCAAAGCCGAGGATCTCACCCTTGCGGAGCTGGAAGGAGACGTCCTTGACATCCAGCGAGCACAGGTGCTCCGCCTCGAGAACGACCGGTGCGTCGGGCGGGCACATGGACTTGGTTTTGGGCTCTTCGTAGATCGTGCGGCCGACCATCAGACGGATGACCTCGGAGATCTCCGCCTCCGGCGTGTTGAGCGTATCGACATACTGGCCGTCGCGCATGACCGTGATGCGGTCTGTGATGCGCTTGAGCTCGTCCATACGGTGGGAAATGTAGATGATGCCGACACCGGTCTTCTTGAGCTGGCGGATGAAGACGAACAGGTCGTCGATCTCGGTATCCGTCAGGACGGCGGAGGGCTCGTCCAGGATGAGCAGCTTCGTGTGCTCGTGCGACAGCGCCTTCGCGATCTCGACCATCTGCTGCTTTGCGACCGACAGGGTCTTGACAATGGCCTTCGGGTTCAGATCCAGATGGAGCTTGTCGAAAAGCTCCTGCGTCATGGCGTTCTGCTTCGCCATATCGACGAACGGGCCCTTCATCGGCTCGCGGCCGATAAAGATGTTCTCCGACACGCTCAGATGCTGCATCAGGTTCAGCTCCTGATGGACGATGCAGATGCCGAGCGCCTGCGCCGCGCGCGGGTCACTGATGTGGACCTCTTTGCCAAAATACTCGATCGTACCGCCGTCGCTCTGGTAGATACCGGTCAGGATCTTCATCAGCGTCGACTTGCCCGCGCCGTTTTCACCGACCAGCGCCATGACCTCCCCCTCGCGCACTTCCAGCTGCGCATTGTCCAGCGCATGCACTCCGGGGAAGTATTTCTGGATGCCTTGCATCCGCAGAATGATCTCGCCCATCCAAACATCACCTTTCTATTGCTGACAGATCATGCCATTTTATCAAAATCAAACAGGTGTCCAGAGTGCACAAACGCGAAACGTTTCGTTCATGCACTATTCCAGCTCAAGGGAAATCGCGAACAAATTCGCGTCCTGGTATTGGTCGTTTTGAATAAATACGGCTGATGAACAACTTTCTTTTTAACCACTATAATCAATTTTTTCGGAAAAATCAAGGCATTTTTTTATTTTTTTCAGTTGACACGGAAAAAATATTTTTGTACTATATAATTGCACAACACGAGGAGGAGCACGAAAATCGCGAATCGTTTCGCGACTATAGGATTGGAATTATGGCTACTATCAAGGATGTCGCGCAGCGTGCACAGGTTGCGCCCTCTACAATTTCAAAGTATATCAATGGCGGCCACGTCCGCCCCGAGCACGCCGAAGCGATCCAGAAGGCGATCACGGAGCTGGGCTACCGCGTCAACCCCTACGCGCGCGGACTGAAAACGCAGCCGCCGCGTTCGATTGGCATTCTGACGCCGGATATGAACGCGCCCTTTTTCGGCTCCGTGCTGCTCGCCTTTGATAAGGTCATGCGCGAAAACGGCTACCACACGCTTACCTCCTGCTACGGCTCCAACCACGGTCTGGAGCGTGACAATCTGCGTTTTCTTCTCAGCGCCGGCATCGACGGGCTTTTGTACATCCCCGAGGATCTCTCGGCGGACGAATTTCACGAGCTGACCACGAACTGCGTTGTGCCCGTGGTGCAGGTCGACCGCATGATCCAGGGCGTCGAGACGGACGCGGTGCTGGTGGACAACACCGGCGCGGTCTATGACGCCGTTTCACGCCTGATCGATCATGGGCACCGGCGCGTTGCGATCATCACGGGCCCGAAGTCCGTGCTCACAGCGAAGGAGCGTCTGGTCGGCTATCTGCGGGCGCTTTCCGACCATAATTACCTCTATGACGATTCGCTCGTCATCAGCGGGCCGAACGCATTTGCGACCGGCTACAAGGGCTTTTTGCAGCTTATGGCGCTGCACACGCCACCGACGGCGATCTTCTCGACCAACTACGACATCACGATGGGGCTCATCACGGCCGCGCGCGAACGCGGCGTCCGGATCCCGGAGGATATCAGCATCTTCGGCTTTGACTGCGTGGAGGTCTGCGCCATGCTCAATCCGCCGCTGCCCGTCGTGCAGCAGCCGGAGCAGCGCCTCGGCACGCTCGCAGCCGATTACCTGCTTGAGCGGCTGGAGGGCAGCACACAGGAGCCGCGGCAGACGCGCCTTGCCTGCCTGCTGCACGAAAACCCCCGCAAGGGCTGAGCTTTTTTCTGCGCACCGGCACACATACCGTGCATTTCATTCATTATAGTATACAAACCGAGATCAAATCATCGAAAAGGCTGCATGGCAGCAGAATACAGGAGGAGTTTTTATGGAAAAGAATCGTTACATCGGCGAATATCCCGTGATCGGCATCCGCCCCATCATCGACGGCAGACGCGGCCCCATGAAGCTGCGCGAGAGTCTGGAAGATCAGGTCATGGCCATGGCCGAGGCCGCAAAAAAGCTGTTTGAGGAAAACCTGTATTACTCCAACGGCGAGCATGTCAAGGTCGTCATGGCAGACACCTCCATCGGCCGCGTGCCCGAATCTGCCGCCTGCGCCGAAAAGTTCAAGCGCGAGGGCGTTGCCGTCACGCTGTCCGTCACCCCCTGCTGGTGCTACGGCGCCGAGACGATGGACATGGATCCCATGACCATCAAGGGCGTCTGGGGCTTCAACGGCACCGAGCGTCCGGGCGCTGTGTATCTGGCCTCTGTTCTGGCGACCCACGCACAGAAGGGTCTGCCCGCCTTCGGCATCTACGGCCATGAGGTGCAGGACCGCGATCAGGTCACCGAAATTCCCGACGACGTGAAGGAAAAGCTTCTGCGCTTCGGCCGCGCGGCCGTCGCTGCCGCCACGATGCGCGGCAAGAGCTACCTCCAGATCGGTTCCATGTGCATGGGCATCGGCGGCTCCATCATCGACCAGCAGTTCATGGAGGAATATCTGGGTCTGCGCGTCGAGTCCGTTGACGAGGTCGAGATCCTCCGCCGCATGGAGGAGGGCATCTACGACCATGAGGCGTATGAAAAGGCGCTGGCATGGACGAAGGCGCACTGCAAGGAAGGCCGCGACGACAACCCCGAATCCGTGGAATTCCTCGGCGAAAAGCGCCGCATCAAGTTTACAAAGGAAGAAAAAGAGAAGCAGTGGGAGTTCACGATCAAGATGTACTGCATCATCAAGGATCTGATCCAGGGCAACAAGAATCTCCCCGACGCATTTGAAGAAGAAAAGGTCGGCCATAACGCCATCGCCGCCGGCTTCCAGGGTCAGAGACAGTGGACCGACCACTGGCCCAACTGCGACTATCCCGAGGCTGTGCTCAACTCCTCGTTCGACTTTGAAGGCCCGAAGGAGCCGATGGTCTTCGCGACTGAGAATGACGTCCTCAACGGCCTTGGCATGCTCTTTATGGAGCTGCTGACCAACCGCGCCCAGATCTTTGCCGACGTGCGCACCTACTGGTCTCCCGAGGCCACCAAGCGCGTCACCGGCTACGATCTCGAGGGCAAGGCGAAGGAAAACGGCGGCATCATCCACCTGCTGAACTCCGGCGCAGCCTGCCTCGACGCCTGCGGCGAGTGCACCGATGAAAACGGCAACGCCGTCATGAAGCGCTGGTGGGAGGTCACCGATGCGGACATCCAGAAGATGACCGACGCGACCGTCTGGTGCGAGGCCGGCTTCGACAACTTCCGCGGCGGCGGCTTCTCCAGCCACTTTGTCACCCGTGCGGAAATGCCCGCGACCATGATCCGTCTGAACCTTGTCAAGGGGCTTGGCCCCGTGCTGCAAATCGCCGAGGGCTGGACGGTCAAGCTGCCCGAGGAAGTCACCGACACGCTCATGGAGCGCACGAACCCCACGTGGCCGTGCACCTGGTTCACGCCGCGCTGCGACGGCAAGGCCGGCAGCCCGTTTGAAAGCGCCTACTCCGTCATGCAGAACTGGGGCGCCAACCACGGCGCGATCTCCTATGGTCACGTCGGCGCGGACCTCATCACGCTCTGCTCGATGCTGCGCATCCCCGTCTGCATGCACAACGTCGCCGATCAGGACATCTTCCGTCCGGCCGCATGGAACGCATTCGGCATGGATAAGGAAGGCCAGGACTACCGCGCCTGCGCCGCCTACGGCCCGATGTACAAGAATATCCGCTGAGTTTATCCACCGGGCAGGCGCTTGTCTGCCCGGTTTTTGGGAAAGGAGCTAAAAACATGCTGAAAAACATTCCCCCGATCCTGTCTCCGGAGCTTTTGAAGGTGCTTTGTGAAATGGGACACGGCGACCGCATCTGCATCGGCGACGGCAATTTCCCCGGCGCATCGATGGCAAAGCCCAACAACTGCGTCCTCGTCCGCGCCGACGGACACGGCGTGCCGGAGCTGCTGGACGCGATCTTGCAGGTCATTCCGCTCGACGAGTATGTGGAGCATCCCGCGCTCATCATGCAGGTCGCGGACAAGGACAAGGGTCTGGAGGTTCCCATCTGGGACACCTACAAGCAGATCGTCGCCAAGCACGACAGCCGCGGCGCCGCGGCCTTCGGCAGCGTGGAACGTTTTGCGTTCTATGAGGAAGCACGGAACACCTATTGTATTCTGCAAAGCGGTGAAACGGCGATCTACGCCAACATCATCCTCCAGAAAGGCGTTGTGAAATGATGCGCAACTTACTGGCGTTTGATCTCGGTGCAAGCAACGGGCGCGCCATTCTCGGCCAGTTCGATGGCGAGAAGATCACGATGCGCGAGCTGCACCGGTTTGAAAACAACTATATCGAAATGAACGGTGTGTTCTACTGGGATCTGCCGTATCTGTATGGCCAATTGAAGCAGGGCCTTCTGGCGTTCAAAAACGCGAACGTTGGGGAGCTTGACTGCATCGGCATCGACACTTGGGGCGTGGACTACGGCCTGCTCGACAAGAACGGCCACCTGCTCTCCAATCCCCGTTCGTATCGATACGCGGTCGATGCGGATATGGAGGCCGTCTGGAAGACCGTTGATTTTCCGACGCTCTTTGCCCGTACCGGCATTGCGACGATGAACTTCAACACCGTCTATCAGCTCTACCGCAGAAAGCTGCAGGACGACCCGGCGCTTGCAAACGCGGAGACGCTTTTGTTCATGCCCGATCTTCTGGGCTACTTCCTGACGGGCGAAAAGAAGTCGGAATACACCGAGGCGACGACCTCCATGCTCTATAACCCCACCACGAAGGACTGGGACTGGCAGACGATCGAGTCGCTGGGGCTTCCGAAAAAGATCTTTACGCCGCTCGACCGCGCGGGAAGCCTTCGCGGAACGCTCCGTCCGGAGCTGGCGGAGGAGCTGGGCCTCAATCAGGCGCTTTTCGCCGCCGTCGGCACGCACGACACGGCCTCTGCCGTGGCAGCCATCCCCGGCACGGGCAGCTTCGCATTCTGCTCCAGCGGCACATGGTCGCTGTTCGGCGTGGAGACGGACAAGCCGATTCTGACGGACGCCGTTCGCAACGCGAACTTCTCGAATGAGGGCACCATTCAGGGCGGCTTCCGTCCGCTCAAGAACATCATGGGCCTGTGGCTCATCCAGGAGTGCCGCCGCGACTGGCAGAAGGCCGGCATGCGCCTCAGCTGGAACGATATTGTCGAGGAAGCGAAGAAGGCAGAGCCCTTCCGCTCCGTCATCGACCCCGACTACGGCGAATTCTTTGCCGGCGGCCGGATGGTCGAGAAAATTCAGGCGTTCTGCCGCGAGACGAACCAGCCCGTGCCTGAGACGGTCGGGCAGATCGCGCGGTGCATCTATGAATCGCTCGCGCTCAAATACCGCTGGGCGCTCGAACGGCTCGAGGAGATCAAGGGCCAGCGCATCGACACGCTGAACATCGTTGGCGGCGGCTGCCAGAATGAGCTTCTCAACCAGTTTGCAGCCGACTCCATCGACCGCCCCGTCGTGACCGGCCCCATCGAGGGCGCCGCCATCGGCAACCTGCTCGCGCAGGCCATGGCGCTGGGCGACATTCAGACCATGGACGAGCTGCGCGCCGTCGTGTGCCGCTCCGAGGCCGTCCACACCTACGAACCGCATCATACGCCGGAATGGGAAGCAGCCTATCAGAAAATGAGAACTTTTTTATGAGGGGCGTTCAATATGAATATTCAATATATCCATCCAGCAGACCAGATCGTCATGTTTATGCAGCGGATATATGACAAACGACTTACGACCATGTCCGGCGGCAATCTGTCGATCCGAGACACGGAGGGCAACATCTGGATCACGCCGGCCGGGATCGACAAGGGCACGCTGACCCGGAGGGACATCATCTGCGTCCGCCCGGACGGCACCTGCGAGGGCCCGCACAAGCCGTCGTCCGAGCTGCCGTTCCACCAGTCGGTTTACCGGCAGCGTCCGGAGCTGAATGCCGTCCTGCACGCACATCCGCCCGCGCTTGTGGCGTTTTCCATCGTGCGGAAGCTTCCGAATCTGGATCTGATCCCAACGGTTCGCCAAATCTGCAAGGACGCGAAAATTGCGACCTACGCCGTTCCGGGCAGTCAGGCTCTGGGCGCAGAGATCGGGAAGGTGTTTGCGCAGGACTGCAACATTGCGCTTCTGGAAAATCACGGCGTCTGCATCGGCGCAGCAGACATGTTTACCGCATTCCAGCAGTTTGAAACGCTCAATTACTCGGCAGAGCTTGAGGTGCTGGCCGGACGGCTCGGCAAGATCCACGCGCTGCCGGAAAATGCATACCACCTGAGCGAGACGAACAGCCACACCAAGCTGGATGATTTCATCCCGCGCTGCCGCACCTCGGAAGAACTGGCTGCCCGGCGCGATATGATCACGCTGATCCACCGGTCGTACAAAATGGGCCTGTTTACGGCAACACATGGCACCTACTCCGTCCGCCTGTCGGATGGCAGCTTCCTCATTACACCCTTCGGTTTTGATCGTGCCTATCTGGAGGAGGATGATCTGGTGCGCGTCAAGGAGGGCATGAAGGAGCTTGGAAAGCTGCCCTCGCGGGCTGTGATGGTGCATCAGAAGATCTACAAGGAAAATCCGCAGATCGGAGCGGTGCTTTTAGCTCATCCAGTCCATGCAATGGCGTTTGCCGTCACGGATACGGAGTTTGACGTAAGAACGATCCCGGAAAGCTACATTCTGCTGCGTGACGTCAAGACGCTCCCCTATGAGCAGCTCTATCTGCACCCGGATCAGGTGGCAACGGAATTTGACGCAGCCCACCCGGTCGTGCTGGTCGAGAGCGATTCTGTGATCGTGACGGGCAGCTCGCTATTGCAGGCCTTTGACCGGCTGGAGGTCATGGAGCTGACGGCGACTTCGATTCTGGAGTCGCAGAGCCTTGGCAGCATCGTGCACATCAGCGATGAAGAGATCGACGATTTGAAGACCGCGTTCCATCTGGAAGGATAATTCCGCGCCGCTCCAAACTGCATAAAAAATCGCCGCGAACCTGCGCGGTTCGCGGCAACGGTGGTGCTGATGGCGGGACTCGAACCCGCAAGAACGAATGTCCGACAGATTTTAAGTCTGTTGTGTATACCGATTCCACCACATCAGCGTACAAGACATTCTATCACCGAACGGGGGCAGCGTCAAGTAAAACCGCCGCCTGCGGGTTTTCTGCCCGCAGGCGGCGGTTTTTGGTGCATGGAATTATTCGGTGAAGCTCCGGCAAAGCTCAACGAGCATCCGGACGATGGACTCCATATCCTCGACCGGGATGTACTCAAAGCGACCGTGGAAATTCTCACCGCCGGTGCAGAGGTTGGGACAGGGCAGGCCCTCGTACGAAAGGCGCGCGCCGTCTGTGCCGCCGCGGATGGGGCTGATGATGGGCGTGATGCCGGTCTTTTGCATGGCCTGCTCGGCATGGGTGATGAGGAACATGCATCCGGTGAGCTTTTCCTTCATGTTGTAGTAGCTGTCACGGACGGTCAGCTCCGCGGTGCCTGCGCCGTATGTTTCGTTGATCTTCTGCGCAAGCTCCTGCATGAGCTGCTTGCGGCGCTCGAACTTCTCGCGGTCGTGGTCGCGGATGATATAGCTCAGGCGCGCCTGCTCCACGTTGCCGGAGATGTCGCTCAGGTGGAAGAAGCCCTCATAGCCCTCGGTGTGGGCGGGCGTTTCGTCCGCCGGAAGCATGGCGTGAAACTCCATGCCGACGAGCATGGCGCTGATCATCTTGTTCTTGGCGCTGCCGGGGTGAACGCTCCGGCCGTGGATGACGAGCTTTGCGGAGGCGGCGTTGAAATTCTCATATTCCAGCTCGCCCAGCGTACCGCCGTCAACGGTGTAGGCATACTGCGCGCCGAAGCCCTTGACGTCGAACAGGTTCGCGCCGCAGCCGATCTCCTCGTCGGGCGTAAAGCCGATGCGGATGACGCCGTGCGGCACATCCGAGTGCAGCAGCACGTCGGCCGCCGCCAGAATTTCCGCCACGCCCGCCTTGTCGTCCGCGCCGAGAAGCGTGGTGCCGTCGGTGACGATCAGGTGCTTGCCGACGTTGCGGCTCAGGGACGGGAAATCCTTCGGGGACAGGAGGATGCCCTTTTCCTCGTTCAGAACGATGTCGCCGCCGTCGTAGACGTCGGTGATGCGGGCCTTGATGTCCTTGCCGCTGGCGTCGGGCGAGGTGTCCATGTGGGCGATCAGGCCGAGGACGGGGGCCTTCGTCTCGCAGTTTGCCGGAATGGTGCCGTAGACATAGCCGTGCTCGTCCATGTGTGCGTCGGTGATGCCAAGTTCCTGCATCTGGCGCACCAGCTCCGCGCCGAGCACCTTCTGGCCCGGTGTGGAGGGGCAGGTACCGGTGCTTTCATCCGAGGTCGTCTCATAGGAGACAAGCTTCAAAAACCGTTCAATAACCGTCATGATAACGCTCCTTTTTATCGTTGTGATGGTTCCAGTATATCGCATTTTTGCAAAAATGGAAGAGGGACATTGCGCAAAGCGGCGCACCTCAGCGGCGGTTGCCGTCCTTGTCGAAGGTCTTTCGCAGTGCGCGCTCGGTCGGGATGATCGAAAGCAGCAGCGGCAGAAGCTGTATCGTGCAGAGCACCGTGCCCGCGATGCCGACGGCGTTTTCGTCTTTGCCCAGCACGAGCAGCATGCCCAGCACGCTCAGCGGTGTGAATACAAGGCCGCAGACGTACCATGTCTTTCCAAAGTGGCGGTGTGCAAACTGCCATGTGTCCTGATTTTTCATCGACATGCGCGTCCGGTAGCCAAAGACATAATTGATCTTTGTCGGCGAATGCCTGATGAAATAGCGCCCCAGAAACAGCATCGACAGCGGGATCAGCAGCACCATGGCCAGCATAAAGAACCAGAAACCCATCGTCTGTTCGCCTCCTTTTCTTATTTATCATATGTTCAGACGAAAGAGACGCAGAAATGTTCCGCGCCCGGAAAAGCGCTCTTTAGAAACACAGGCGGCTGCCCGCATGGGCGGCCACCTGTTTCACAGCTTTTTCCTCTCAGCCGCGCAGCGCGGTGACAAACGCGGCGCGGTCGGGCGCCCGGAAGTAGGCGCTTCCCGCGACGAGCACATTCGCGCCTGCGGCGGTGCAGATCTTTCCGGTCTGCTCGTTGATGCCGCCATCGACCTCCAGCTCACACGCGGGGTTCTGCGCATCGATGCAGCTGCGGATGGCCTGCACCTTCGGCATCATGTCCGCCATGAACGACTGGCCGCCGAAGCCCGGCTCCACCGTCATGACGAGGATCAGGCTGCACAGCGGCAGATACGGCAGCACGGCCTCTGCCGGGGTGCGCGGCTTGACACAGATCGCAGGGCGCACGCCGCACGCGCGGATCTTCTCGAGCGCCTGCATCGTGTTTTCCGGCGTATCGGCCTCAACATGGATGGTCAGAATATCCGCGCCGGCCTCGCAGAAGCGCTCGACATAGCGGATGGGGCGCTCGATCATCAGATGCACATCGAGCGGAAGCTCCGTATCCCGGCGAATGGCGGAGATGACCGGAAATCCGAGCGACAGGTTGGGAACAAACAGGCCGTCCATCACGTCAATATGAACATAGTCGGCTCCCGCCGCGGTCAGGCCGCGGACATCGCGCCCGAGATTGGCGAAGTCTGCCGACAAAACAGAAGGGGAAACTTTTACCAAAGGAATACCTCCACGTGAAAAATGTAGAATATCCGCACCAAAGAATGTGGGCGGCGCATAGTAATGAATGTGCGGCGCGGCCCGCGCAAGGCTCCTCCCGCGCATCGGGCGGCCGCTTAAGATAGGGGCTGCCTTCGGGCAGCCCCATTGGACAACGCTATTATAAGTGCTTCACTGTACAGTGTCAATGCGCACGTTTCGTTTTTGTGCGGGATCTCCGGCTTATCTTGACTTTCCGCATGGGCTATTATAAAATAAAATATCCAGTATAGGCGATGAGCGGTTATACGAAAGTGAGCGTATCTATGGGCGAAGACAAGGGAAAAAAGTTCACATATCAGTCCGGCGACGGGCAGCATAACTATAAGGTCGGCTGGGATTCCGGCAAGGGAAAGTACGTCTATATCTCGCGGGACGAACAGAAGGATGCCCGCGAAGGGCAGAACACGCACGACAAGCCGATACAGATCGAAAAGAAGCCGCATCCGCCCAAAAAAAAGCAGATCCGCAAGCCCTCCCCGATCCCGCTGATCTGCGTGGCGGCGATGTGGCTCGGACGCGCGTTCACGGGCGGGCTGGACAGCTTCAGCGGCATCATCAAGTGCGCCGTCCTTTCGGCGGTGGCGTTCGGCGTGCTGCGCCTGTTTTTCCCGGACAAGCTGGTGGATGCGGCGGAGAAAAAGCCGGAGAAAAAGATCGAGCAGAAGCACGCGGAAAAGCCGATGCTGAAAGCGGAGGAGCGCCCGCAGCCGGAGCCGGCCCCCGCAAAGCCGGAGCCGAAAACGACCGGCAACGCCGAGCTGGACGAGGTGCTGCGGCAGGGCGAGACGTCCATCGCGGAGATCCGCCGCCTCAACGACGAGATCCCGGATTTCAAGATCTCGGCGCAGCTCAAGCAGCTTGAGATCCTGACGGAGCGCATTTTTGACTTTGTGCGCCAGCATCCCGAGGATGTCCGCCAGATCCGGCAGTTTCTGAATTTCTATCTTCCGACAACGATCAAGCTGCTGCAGCAGTATGTGGTTTTGCAGGGACAGGGAATGCGCATGGGCAACATCGACGAGGGCATGCAGAAGATCGAAGACATGCTGGACAAGGTCATCGTCGCATTCCAGACGCAGCTCGATTCGCTGTTTGAAAGCGATGTTGTGGACATTACCGCCGACATTCAGGTCATGGAACGGATGATGGCGGCAGAGGGCCTCACCGGAGAGAAGATTCCGGTTGATCGATGAAAAGGAGATAACATGATGGAAGAAAAAATCCCGCAGCTGACGCTGACGCCGAATCTGAACGAAAAGACCGACCTCCCTGCCGAGCAGGAAAAAAAGGCGCCCGCGCCGGAGGCCGGCCCGGACATGTCCATGCTCTCGGAGGCGGAGCAGAACGCGGTGCGCGCGTTTGCCGAGCAGATCGACCTGACGGACGCCAACCAGGTCATCCAGTACGGCGCGGCGGCGCAGAAGAACATTGCCGATTTCTCGGAGTCGGCGCTGGAAAAGGTCAAGACGAAGGACATGGGCGAGCTTGGCGACATGGTCGCGAGCCTGCTCGTGGAGCTCAAGACCTGTGACGAGCCGGAAAAGAAAAAGGGTCTTGCGGGTCTTTTCCAGAAGGCGGAGATCAGCGCTGAGACCATGCGCGCAAAATACGCCGTGGCGGAGGTCAACGTTGACCGCATCTCGGGCGAGCTGGAAAAGCATCAGCTCAAGCTGATGAAGGACGTCGCCGTGATGGACCAGATGTACGAGAAGAATCTCAGCTACTTCAAGGAGCTGACGATGTACATCCTCGCCGGCAAGCAGAGGCTGGAGCAGGAGCGCGCCACAACGCTGGCTGCCCTGCGGGAGAAGGCTGCGCAGTCCGGTCTGCCAGAGGATGCGCAGGCCGCGAACGACTTTGAGAACAAGTGCATCCGGTTTGAAAAGAAGCTTCACGATCTGGAGCTGACGCGCGTCATCTCGCTCCAGACCGCGCCGCAGATCCGCATGATCCAGAACAATGACGCGCTGATGATCGAGAAGATCCAGACCTCGATCATGAACACCATCCCGCTGTGGAAAAATCAGCTCGTGCTGACGCTCGGCATCGAAAACTCGAGGCGCGCGATGGAGGCGCAGCGGAAGGTCACGGATGTGACCAACCAGCTCCTCCAGAAAAACGCCGACATGCTCAAGATGGCGACTGTGGAGACCGCGCGCGAGTCGGAGCGCGGCATCGTGGACATCGAAACGCTCCAGCACACGAACGAGCGCCTCATCTCCACGCTGGATGAGGTCCTCAGCATCCAGACCGAGGGCGCGCAGAAGCGCAAGGAGGCCGAGCAGCAGCTCCGCCGCATCGAGGGCGAGCTGAAGCAGAAGCTCCTCGAGGCGAGAAAAGCCTGACCGGGAGATACAGAACGCGCCGCCCCATGGGGGGCGGCGCGTTTCATTTTTTCAAAGCTCGCAGCATTCGCGCCTGCCGCGCACACTTAGAGGAAGAACTTCCGGCGCAGAGACTCGCGCAGCGGCTTGCAAATGGCGATCACAATGAGCATCAGCCCCAGGATCACGCCCGCCGCCAGCGGATAGATCGACCAGAACAGCGTCTCGTGCGTGTGGAAGGTGATGTTCAGCAGAAACTCAATGAGCACCGCCAGCCCTCCGCCGAGGATCATACCGCCGCCGAAGATGTACAGGTATCCGGCGCGCAGATACCGCGTCAGCGCCACGACCGTGCTGACCAGCAGGCCGATGGCTCCGGTGACGGGAAAGGCAAAGCTGAGGAACCAGTGTCCGCCGGTCGCCCAGTTGATGTACAGCAGGTACAGCCCGATGGCGGCAAAATCGACCGGCACAAAGATGACCGGGTTCGGGCGGCGGAACCACAGCGGCAGAATGATGAGCACATAGCCGAGGACGATCGCGCCGGAGGCAAAGCCCGACCAGACGATCGCATTGTTGATGCGCCAGTCGCACAGCAGGCAGATCACCGCCGGAAGCAGCGCCAGCACCGTCAGCACGAACAGCACGCCCGAGCGGTTCACATCCTCCGCACGCAGACGGCGCTCGGCGGGATAGGGCGGGTCGGCGAGCTTGCGCGAAACGTCGGGGTGGAAGGCCGTCGTCCCGCAGAGCGGACATTTCTTTTCGCTGTCAGCAAGCTCCGCGCCGCATTTTACACAGTACATAGATCCAACTCCTTTTCAGTCCCGCTGGTTGCTTTCGACCTTGACGTTCAGCCCCAGACGGTGCAGCACGCCGAAGAAATGAGACTCCAGCTCCGGCTCGCGGGTGTTGCGGATGAAATTGACATAGATGGTGCCGTCCCACGCGGAAATGCCGCAGTTGTGGGGAGCCTTTGCCTGCGGCCCGATGATAAAATCAACACGCCGGACAAAGCGCGCCATCTCCTCGGGCAGCCTCACCGCGCCGAGATTTGACATGCAGAGGCAGGATTTGCACTCGCCCACCGCATCGAACACGGCCTTCATGGCGATGTTCTTGATGAACAGCGGCATGATGCGCAGGATCGGGATGCGCTCGCTGGCGACGTTCGTCTCGATCTTCGCCGCCATCATCCGGCGGTCGTTTTCAAGGCCCATACGGTAGTGAACGACGTGGCAGATCTCCTCAAAGGTATAATCGCCGAGGCGCGGGTCGATCTCCGGCGTCACATACGATGCAAAATTCCGGAGCGTGCGGCTCGGGAACAGGCCGCGCAGGTTGACGGGGATGAGCACCTTCACCGGCTTGCGGCGGCTGCGGCGCGGCACCGTTTCCGCCTGCATCTCGCAGATGGCCTTGAGCATGGCCGCCGCCATGAATTCGGTGACGCTGACCTGATACCGCCCGGCGCACTGCTTGACCTTCTCGACGCTGAGCATCATGGTCGTGAGATTCAAAAAGCCATCCGGCTCGCGCGTGCCGCTCAGATGCCATGCGGTCGATTCCTTGCGGCTGGCCTTCCGATCGCCGGCGTAGCGCAGGAAGCTGTCCTCCAGCTCCGCCTCCGACGGCTCCTCCAGCCGGCCGAGCACGCCGTGCTCCGCCGGGATCTGCACGCCGTATTTCTGGCAGAGATATTCCGCCACCAGAGTTTTCAGGAAGATCATGCCGCCGGTCCCGTCGGTGACGGCGTGGAAAAACTCCACCGCGATGCGTTCGCGGTAGACGATCACGCGGAAGGCGCACTTGCGCACGTCGTCAAACGGCACATGGACGAGCGGATAGCTCCGCTCCTCCTCGATGGGCGGCGCGTTGGGGATCTGCTCGAGATAGTACCAGAACACGCCGCGCCGCAGCCGCACCGCGATCGACGGGAAGCGGCGCACCGTCACGTCCAGCGCCGAGCGCAGTACCGGCACATCGACCTTCTCGCTGAGCGTCATGGACAGGCGGAAATAATTCGTCCAGCCGCGCCGCTTGGCGGCGGGATAGATCTTCGCCGCGTTGTCAAGCTGCATCCAGCGGAGCTTTTTCGCAGGCGAGAGCACCTTCGTCATGAAATCGCCGATCGTGTCAAAATCGGACATGTTTTCGTTGAGATAATACAGCACATAGGCGTGCCAGCGCTCCGGCGCGACGACCATTTTGCTCTGGCAGCCGCTTGTGAGCAGCTTTTCATGCAGCATCCGCGTATCGTCGAGCATGACCTCGTCTCCGCCGACGAACAGCAGCGACGGCGGCAGACCCGTGAGGTCGCCGAACAGCGGCGAGCAGAGCGGATTTTCCGGGTCGTCGGTGTAGCACGCGGCATAGAATTTCAGCAGCGCCGGCGTCATGGAGGGGTCAATGTCAACATTTTTGATGTATGATTCGCCGGAGCCTGTGAGATCTGTCCACGGCGAAATGCCGATCAGGCCGCACGGAAGCGGCATCCCCAGCTCCTTGAGCCTCAGGCACAGCGCATAGATGAGCCCGCCGCCCGCGCTCTCGCCGCACAGCAGGATCTGCTTCGGCGTATAGCCCTTTTTCAGGAGATAGCGGTAGCTTTCCAGCGCGTCGTCCAGCGCCGCCGGGAAGCGGTCCTCGGGCGCGAGCCGGTAGGCCGCGCAGAACACGCGCACGCCGCACTCGTCAGCAAGCGTCGCAGAAAAGCCCTTGGCATAGTCGAGATTTCCGCAGGTGTAGCCGCCGCCGTGCAGATACAGCACGACGCCCTGCCGCCGCTCGTCCTTGGGGATGATCCATGCACCCTGAAACAGGCCGAAATCGTGGTCGCGGACGAAGACATCGTGCCGGTGGATGGCCTCCATCAGCTCACCGAGCTTGTCCTGACCCCTGCGCGTGACCTCCAGAGAGCAGTTGGCGACGAACGGTTTGAAGAAATTGAGCTGGGAACGAACCAGCTTTGCAGGCAGCCCCACTCGCGGCCCCTCCTTTTTTGGTGATTATTTTTTATTATAACATTTCCGTCAAGAGATGTAAATATCCGCCCTCCGCGGGGCGTGCCTCCGGCCGCTGTGTTTTCCGTCGCAGACGCGTCATAAAAAAGCGCAGAACATCTTCGCAGGAACGCTTTATCTTTTTGCAAAGCCGTAGTATAATACCGGCAGAAACGAGGCGATCCGATGGAAAAACGCGAAAAAATCGAAAAACTGGCGCAGGACAAGGACGAGGCCATGCTCCTCGCGCGCGTGTATGACCGCATCACCGCCGCCGAGCAGCGGAACATTCCCGCCGCAACGGCGTTCCTCTCCCCGCGCGAGCAGGTTCTGACCGGGCAGCTTCTGCGCGGGATGCCGCTGCATTTTTTCGGCGGCTGCGAGCAGGCGGAGCGAAAAATGTGCCTCTGGCTGCCGGACTATCTGGACGAAAGCTGGCTTTCCTCGGGTGACGGCCCCTGCGCCGCCGTCCGCGCGGAGTTTTTCGCGCACGATCGCCTGACCCACCGTGATTTTCTCGGCGCGCTCATGGGCGCGGGCATCAAGCGCGAGACCGTCGGCGATATTTTTGTCTCCGAGGGCCGGTGCGATTTCCTCGTCACGCGCGAGATCCTCCCCTACGTCCTGCAAAACCTCACCTCCGCCGGCCGGACGAAGCTGACGCTTTGCGAGCTTCCCCTGACGGAGCTTTCCGCGCCGCAGGCGCAGGTAAAGACCATCCGTGACACGGTCGCCTCCCTCCGGCTCGACAGCGTCGTCTCCTCGGGCTTCGGGCTCAGCCGCGGCAAGGCGGCGGTCTATATTGAAAGCGGCAAAACAGAGCTTGGCCACCTGCCGTGCATGAAAACGGACAAGCCGGTCGCGGAGGGCGACGTGATCTCCGTGCGCGGGCTTGGGAAAATACGTCTTGAAGAAATTTCCGGAACAACAAAGAAAGGAAGAACCGGCATCGTCATCAGCCGGTTTGTGTGAAGCATATGAAACAGGAACGCATCGACCGCATCAATGAGCTGGCGCACAAGGCCAAGACCGAGGGACTGACGGAGGAGGAGCTGGCGGAGCGCGACATTCTGCGCCGCGAGTACATCGACGCCATCAAATCCACGCTCTGCGGCCACCTTGACAACACCTACATCGTGGACATGGCGGGGCACAAGCACTCTCTGAAGAAAAAAACGGAAGCAAAGCCGGAGAACGTCATCCCCTTCCCCAAAAAGCCCTGACCGCCCGCAGAAAGCCTGTGCCCCGCTGCATCGCAGCGGGGCACTGCTGAGCTTGTCAAAAAAGTCTTTTTGACAAGCTCTCAAACGCGAACCGCGTGGCTGGGTTCGCGTTTGAAAAGGCTGCGTGATGCGGCGCGCATAATTTGTGCGCTGCTTGCGCACAAATTCCACACTTGCATCGCGTAGTGTATTTTGTCCGAGGTACACGCCCCCGGACAAAATGAATCCACTTTTTATTTCGCCGTGCGCGGCGAAACTCTACGAGGTTTCTTGACAGTCTGGCCAGTGCCCCGCTGCATCGCAGCGGGGCACTGGCCGTTTCATTGGATTTGGATTCAGCTTCTCTTGCTCTCACGCATCACGCAGAGCATCTTTGCGACCTCGGCGCGCGTTACATTGCCGGTGGGATTGAGCTTGCCCTTCGAGCCGTTGATGATGCCGCGCTCGACCATCGCCGCAAGCTCGAGCTTGGCCCAGCCGGCGACCTTGGCGGCGTCGGTGAACTTGTCGAGCGCCCTGCCGTTCTCGGCCTTGAGCTTCTGGCTGCGTGCAAGGATGACCATGGCCTCCTGCCGCGAGATCGTCGAGGTCGGCTTCGCATACAGCTTTCCGCCCGAGGACGAGCCGCTCATGTAGCCGAGCACATAGGCAGCCTTCACCGAATTCTGCGCCCACTTCGCGATGGAGGCCGCATCCACGAAGGGGATCTCCGCCTTTTCATACAGCGTCACGTCCACATCGAGATAGCGCATCAGCGCCACAACGAATTCCTGCCGCGTCATGGAGTCGTTCGGGCGGTAATAGAGCTTGCCGTCCGCGCCGCGCGCGCCGGTCAGGACGCCCTCAAAATACAGCTCGTTGACATATTCCTTCGACCAGTGCGTTTTCATGTCGGCAAACGGATTTGCCGGCATGACGGCGATCTCCGCCTCCGCGGTGACGTCGCCGTAGGAGACTGTGACCTTGCCAAGGAGCTTCTGCTCCGTGTCCGCCGCCTTGAAGACGCCGCTGTCGTCGATGGAGCCGATGCCGCCGGAGACGCTCCAGCGGAAGCTGGTGTCCTCCGCAGCGACGGTGCGGCCGTAATAGCTCGCCACTGCCGTCAGATCGACGGTCGAGCCGCCCGCAACGGTCAGCTCGGTGAGCGCGGCGTTGCCGTCCGCTTTTTTGATGGAAAGCTCTGTAATTGTATCCAGCACGGGGAGCTTGACCTTTGCGCTCAGATCGCCGCAGACGGCGCTGACGGTCACAAACCCGCTCGCGTCCTCATCCACGGTCAAAACGCCCTTGGAGGTGATCTTTCCGCCGTCGGCGTCAAAGAAAACGCTTCCGGGCAGCTCCGCCGCCATATATGCCTCGTCAATGGCCTTGACGCTCATGCTGACCTGCGCGCCGGGCAGAACGCCCTGCACGCCGTAGGGATAGATGCACAGCGCGTCGGCATCGCCCGCCTTTTTCGTCTCGCGCACAAGGAAAATAAAGTTTGCGCACGGCCGCAGCGCGCCGTCCTCCGGCTGATTCACGGTCGCGCCGCTCGTATAGCCGGGGTAGATCGCGCCCATCGAGGTCGAGCCGCCGCCGTCCAGATTCAGAGCCGTCTCGCAGCCGAGCTCCGCCATGCGGTCTGCCAGCTCCGCCAGATTCATGCCCGCGGAGTTTTTCCCGCCGTCCACGGTGTAAAGGATCAGCGAGCCGTCCTTGGCAATGCCGGCCGCCGTCCGCGCGGCGCTCTTTTTCTCGGAATCCAGCGTAAACTCCTCACACGGCACGCCGCTTTCCACCAGAAGCTCGCTGCCGGAGCAGGCATAGCGTACAAGCTCCCATGCGTGGTCGCAGGTCGTCTCAACCGTCACGCGGTCACCCTCCGACAGCGCCTTCATGTTGGAAAGCGCCGAGGCGTAGATGCTGTCCTCCGCGATGGCGAGCACGTAGCTTCCGTCCGGGATCGTACACGAGGGCGTGTTTGCCTTGATGCCGGTGACCCGCAGCTCGATTGCGCCGCTGAGACTCAGTCCCTTGTCGCGTCCGACCGGCTCGAGCAGGATGTTGTATGCCGGGATCGTGTTCTTCGTCCGGCTGTCATAGTCACGCGAATACAGGCCGATGCCGTTTTTCGTGGTCAGACGCTTGTTGTAGAAAATGGCGGTGCTGCCGCCGTCCGGCGTCCGGAGCTTGATCTCCAGCTCAGGGCTTCCGATGACGGCGCTGCCGTCCTCATAAAAGCCGATGGAGGGCATGTCGGTGCTGGCGGTGCGCAAAATGCCCTCCGACACCACAAAGCCGTAGGGGATTCCGGTGTCTGTGTCAAAAAACGACGCATTGACGCCCGCAACGATGCTCAGTCCGTCGTCCGCGAGCTTTTTCGCGATCTGGCTGATCGTGCTCGCGCCGTAGATTTCGCTGCCGTATGCCACGACCGGCCAGACGTCGCGCTCGCCGTCAAACCGGACGTAGTGCTCCTGCGCGCCGGCGAGCTTTCTGCCGGACGTAACGAGCTGCGTTCCGGTATACAGCCGCGTGGAGGCGGAAAGGTCAATGTAGTCGCTGAAAACATTCCGGTCGAGCGCGGCAAACACGCTGCCCGTCAGCAGGCAGACGACCAGCACCAGCGCCGGAAGCATATGTAGGATCCTTTTTTTCATGGTTCGACTCCTTTGCTCAAAATAAACAAATGCACGTTTTGATGTTAACATAATTTTAGTATTTTGTAAAGACGATCACGCTGCCAAAACGAGCCTGTCCGCCGTTTTTCCCGATGATTTGCTGTCAAGTTTTTCTCTTGACAGACGGCCCGAAATCGTGTATAGTATACAAGCTGTAAAGGCAAAAGCCTTGTCGGCAGAGGAGGGGCTGCATGAAACCGGATGCGTTTGCCATGACTCTGCTGTTTGATTATTACGGCGAGCTGCTGACCGAGAAGCAGAAGACCTGCTTCGACCTGTATTACAATCAGGACCTTTCCCTCAGCGAGATCGCCGAGGAAGCGGGCGTCACCCGTCAGGGCGTGCATGACACGCTGGCGCGGGCAGAGGCCGTTCTCCTGCGCATGGAGGAGAAGACCGGCTGCATTGCCCGCGCGCGCCGCACGCAGCAGGCGCTCGATGAGATCACCGCGGCCGCGCGGACGCTTCAGGGCGTGGCCGGCGCTGAGGACGCGGCGCGGCGGATCCTCTCCGCCGCCGGTAAAATAAAGGAGTAGCTATGGCATTTGAAGGTCTTACCGAAAAACTGTCCGCCGCTTTCAAAAAGCTGCGCGGCAAAGGCCGCCTGAGCGAGGCCGACGTCAAGGAATCGATGCGCGAGATCCGTCTGGCGCTTCTGGAGGCCGACGTCAGCTATAAGGTCGTCAAGGACTTCATCAAGCGCGTCACCGAGCGCGCCGTGGGCGCGGATGTGCTCGAAAGCCTGACGCCCGCGCAGATGATCGTCAAGATCGTCAACGAGGAGCTGACGGCCCTGATGGGCAGCGACAACCAGAAGATCCGCATGGCCTCTCAGCCGCCCACGGTCGTCATGATGGTGGGTCTTCAGGGCGCGGGCAAAACCACCAACACCGGTAAGCTCGCAGGGCTTTTCAAAAAGCAGGGCAAAAACCCACTGCTGTGCGCGTGTGACATCTACCGTCCCGCCGCCATCAAGCAGCTTCAGGTCGTTGGCTCGCAGGTCGGCGTACCGGTCTTTGAAATGGGCCAGACCAACCCCGTCGATGTGGCAAAGGCCGCCATCGCGCACGCCGTCCGCCACGGAAACGACATGGTCTTCCTCGATACGGCAGGCCGTCTGCATGTGGACGAGGCGCTGATGGACGAGCTGAAGAACATCAAGGCCGCCGTCAAGCCCAACGAGATCCTGCTCGTGGTCGACGCCATGACCGGTCAGGACGCGGTGAACGCCGCGCAGACCTTCAACGACTACCTCGACATTGACGGCGTCATCCTCTCGAAGCTCGACGGCGACGCAAGAGGCGGCGCGGCGCTTTCCGTCAAGGCCGTGACCGGCAAGCCCATCAAGTTCATCGGCGTGGGCGAAAAGCTCGACCAGATCGAGCCGTTTCATCCCGGCCGCATGGCCTCGCGCATCCTCGGCATGGGTGACATGCTGACGCTCATTGAAAAGGCGGAGGCGGCGTTCGACCAGAAAAAGGCGGAGGAGCTTGAAAAGAAGCTCCGTACCAACAAATTCACCCTCGCAGATTTCTACGACCAGCTTGTCCAGATCAAGGGCATGGGTAGTCTGGAGGACATCGCGGGCATGATGCCCGGCATGAACATGGGCGCGCTCAAGGGCGCGGCGGTCGATGAAAAGGCGCTCTCCCGCACCGAGGCGATCATCCAGTCGATGACGCCGTATGAGCGTGAGAACCCCGCCGTTCTCAACCACAGCCGCAAGCGCCGCATCGCGGCAGGCTCCGGCGTCAAGGTCGAGGACATCAACCGTCTGCTCAAGCAGTTCGACATGATGAATCAGATGATCAAGCAGTTCTCCGGCCCCGGCGCTTCCAAGAAGATGAAGCGCATGAGCAAGCTTGGCGGCTTCCCCGGTATGCCCGGCATGTAAACACATCGTTTCAGCGTATCGCTTTACGAAATATATTGATTGAGTTATTTTTTGGAGGAAACATCAAATGGTCAAGATCAGACTCAGAAGAATGGGCGCTAAGAAGAACCCCTACTACCGTATCGTTGTCGCCGACTCGCACTTCCCGCGCGACGGCCGCTTCATCGAGGAGATCGGCACTTACGATCCGCAGAACAACTCTGCTGTGACCGTTGACGCCGAGAAGGCAAAGCAGTGGATCAAGAACGGTGCTCAGCCCACCGACACCGTCCGCGGCCTGCTCAAGAAGGCAAACGTCCTGTAAGAACCGGAGAATCGACATGAAAGAGCTTTTGCTTTACATGGCAAAGAGTTTGGTCGATGATCCCGAGCGTGTTGAAGTCCGTGAGATCGAAGGCGAAGACGGCGGCACCACCCTGGAGCTGCACGTCGCACCCGAGGACATGGGCAAGCTGATCGGCCGTCAGGGCCGCATTGCCCGCGAGATCCGCACCATTGTCAAATCGGTCGCCCAGCGCACCGGGCAGAAGGTCACGGTCGAAATCGTAGACTGAACCGAACGCTCCGCCATCCGGGAGCTGTTCATAAAACAGGTTTTGCAGATCCGACTTGAAATGAAGACAGCTGCCGCTCAGGCTGCTGCAAAAGGATATGTGCCTTTTTCGGGCACATATCCTTTTGTTTTCGGTTGGTGTATTGACATTTGTGGCGCGTCCGTGTATACTTTTACCAGAAGAAGCTGCGGCCTTCAGCTGTTCGGGGAATTGGACCCCGGCACCTGGAAGGCTCGCGGCTTTTTGCTGTCCGCCCGCGCTGTCCGCTTTTCGCCGCGATTGCAAACCGTCCGGCGGCATGATAAGATATTCCCAGAGGTGATGGCATGGAAAATCGTCAATTTGAGGGGATGCTCGCCACGGCGCGCGCATGGCTGGCGGAGCACACGCCGCAGGACCTTGCGGAAAAAACGGGCGCCCGGCTCTCAGGCGGTGCGCTGCTGCTGAAAACGCTGGGGCAGGAGGTTTCCGTCCGGCTGCCCGAGTGCGACATCCAGCCGCCGCTTTCCAAGTGGCACACGCTGACGCTGCTGCACTACCTCCATCTGAGCGACGGCACGCCGCCAACCGGAAGAACGATCACCTTCTCCCAGCACAAGGACGGCCTGATCCGCGGCAGCGGCCTTGACCGCAATGCGGAGCTAATCATCCGCCGCGACCTCGGCGCGCTTGCACCGGAGGAGCTGGTGCGCCGGTGCAGGCTGCTCGGCGCGGAGCTCGTGCCGTCCAATGCCGACCTCTGCGCACGCTTCGACTTTGCCCCGCACTATCCCCTGTGGCTGAAGGTCTGGTTTGCGGACGAGGAATTTCCCGCCTCCGGCCGCCTCCTGCTCGACGAGAGCGCGCCGCATCACCTGACGATCGAGGACGCCGTCACACTCGGCTCACTGGTCCTCGACCGCCTCACGGGTGCGCAGCACTGGTCGGCATAAGGCGTTTTGCTCCGCATCTGCGCGGAGGAGATTTGAGTGAACAGATACAGAGGAGCTTTGGAAATGAACGAAACCCTGTTGGAGATCCTGCGCAGCTTCCGGCTGGACGCCGCGCCTGTGTCCTGCGAGCCGTATGGCTGCGGACATATCAACGCCACCTATCTGGTCAAAACGGAGCGTGGCAGACGCTACATCCTGCAAAAGATCAACCATCACACCTTCCGCGATGTCGCGGGGCTGATGGAAAACGTCACCTCCGTCACGGACTTCCTGCGCGCCAGAGCGCACGACCCGCGCGGCGTCCTGACGCTCGTGAGAACGACCGGCGGCGCAAGCTATCTGCACGCAGAGAACGGATACTGGCGTGTCTGCGATTTCGCAGAGGACACGCTCTGCCTCCAGCAGCCCGAGACGGACGAGGATTTTTACCAGAGCGCCGTGGGCTTCGGCACCTTCCAGCAGCTGCTTTCCGATTTTCCGGCGGAAACGCTCCATGAAACCTGTCTCTTATACACATCTCCGAGCCCACGAGACCGGAGCCTAT
>ERZ1027125.202-NODE-202-length-30696-cov-5.402500_pt1 | contig 30696 bp, 21 predicted proteins | sample MGYA00519249_ERZ1027125 | MGnify/ENA primary metagenome ERZ1027125 (study PRJEB26926, sample SAMN06164580) | human gut metagenome | biome: ENVO:00009003; feature: ENVO:2100002; material: ENVO:00002003 | host: Homo sapiens | place: USA | collected 2012 ... | reverse complement strand
CGAGATAGGCTCCGGTCTCGTGGGCTCGGAGATGTGTATAAGAGACAGCCATACGATGGCGGCTTGTGCCAAACATTTTGTCGGTTACGGTGCGTCGGAGGGCGGTCGCGATTACAACACGGTGGATATGTCGATGCAGCGTTTGCGTGAGCTTTATCTGCCGCCGTTTGCCGCTGCCGCCGATGCGGGTGCGGCTACATTTATGAATTCGTTCAACGAGCTGATGGGTGTTCCGGCTACCGGAGCCTCGTTTCTTGTGCGCGACATTCTCAAAGGCGAATGGGGCTACCGGGGAATGGTCGTTTCGGACTGGGGTTCTGTGGCGGAGATGATCCAGCACGGTGTTGCCGCCGATAAGGCGGAGGCTGCCCTGCTGGCAGTGAAAGCCGGCTGCGATATGGATATGGAAGGGTATTGCTACCTGTCGTCGCTCGAACAGGCGGTACAGGCAGGCGAAGTGGATGAAGCGGTAATCGACGATGCCGTGAGACGTATCCTTCGTCTGAAATTCCGTCTGGGTCTGTTCGACGATCCGTACCGGTATTGCGACAGCGAGCGCGAACGCACCGAAATATTATCGGAACATAACCGGGCGGCAGTCCGGGATATTGCCCGCAAGTCGATCGTGCTGCTGGAAAACCGGGATGCCGTATTGCCGCTTTCCGACCGGTATAAAAGTATTGCCGTGGTGGGTCCGTTGGCAGACAATCCTGCCGATATGTTGGGCTCGTGGTGCGCTCAGGGCGACGGAAACGAAGCTGTCGGCATATTGCAGGGCATTCGTCAGGCTGTGGGCGACGGGATAAAGATACGCTATGCGAAAGGTTGCGACGTGGAAGGCGAAGACCGCAGCGGTTTCAGCGAGGCGGTACGTGCCGTGAAGAAAAGCGATGTGGCGATTGTCTGTCTGGGCGAAACACGTTTCATGAGCGGAGAGGCTGCCAGCCGCACCCGGCTGTCGTTGCCCGGTGTGCAGCGCGAACTGCTTGCCCGGTTCGAAGCTACCGGTACGCCGGTGGTATTGCTTTTGACCAACGGTCGTCCGTTGGTGCTCGACTGGGAGCAGAAACATATCTCTACCATTCTGGAATGCTGGCAGTTGGGTAGCGAAGCCGGGCATGCGATTGCGGATGTCCTTTTCGGGAAATACAACCCGTCGGGAAAACTGACCCTGTCGTTCCCGCATAACGAGGGACAGATACCGGTGTATTATAATAGTAAGAGTACCGGACGTCCGTATGTGCCGGACGAATGGTATGTGACCCGTTATCAGGATTGCCCGAATACTCCGCTCTATCCGTTCGGTTACGGGCTGAGTTATACCCGTTTCGAATATGGCGAACCGACGGCTGATAAAAAGTGTATCACTCCCGACGAGACGTTGCGGGTGGCGGTGACGGTAACCAACACGGGCGATTATGACGGTGAGGAGACCGTACAGCTCTATATTCGGGATGTACAGTCGCGCATCACCCGTCCGGAAATGGAATTGCGTCGCTTCAAGAAGATATTCTTGAAAAAGGGTGCGACTGAAACGGTGGTGTTCGAACTGGCTTTGCCCGATTTGGAATATGTTTTGTCCGACGGTAGCCGGGTTTATGATCCCGGTGAGTTCGAGGTGTTTACAGGCGGTAGCTCCGACCGGGTGAAAGCTCTCCGGTTTGTCTTGACCGACCGGTAGATATGATATGGCGTCGGCGGGATGTGTCCGGAATCGGGTGTTTTACGGACGCATCCCGCCGTCGTTTTTTTTTGATAATTAGCCATTCTTTCGGATGGCGGCAGGATATAAAAAAGGAGTTGCACCGGAACGAACCGATACAACTCCTTATTTTGCCTTTCCCGAAAAGGATTAACCTCTTCTTTCTTTGATGCGGGCTTTTTTGCCGGTAAGAGCGCGCAAGTAGTACAATTTTGCACGACGTACTTTACCGCGTTTGTTTACAACGATTTCTTCGATGAACGGCGATTCGATGGGGAAGATTCTTTCAACACCGACGTTGCCGGACATTTTACGAACCGTGAAACGTTTTTTGTCACCGTGACCAGAGATACGGATTACGTCTCCGCGGAATTGCTGGATACGTTCTTTGTTACCTTCTTTGATACGGTACGAAATGGTAATCGTATCACCGCTACGGAAAGCGGGATGTTGTTTACCGGTTGCGAAGGCTTCTTCTGCAATCTTTAATAAATCCATTTTTATAGCTATTTAAAATGTTATTAATACGCAATATAACAGGCTACGTTTCCTGTCAGAGATTACGAAAGCGGGGGCAAAATAACAACTTTTTTTGCAGATATACAACTTCTTGCGCTATTTTTTTAACGAAGCGCGGTTTTTACCGGCATGGCGGAGTATCGTCCGGTTGCGAGCCGCACCGGTGCGGGGCTGCCGGATCGTGTGCGGCGAATCCGGATAAGGGGGATTCTATCCGGTTTGCCGGGTTATTTCTGGATGAGTACGACGGCGTATGCCGAGATGCCTTCTTCTCTTCCGGTGAAGCCGAGTTTCTCGGTGGTGGTGGCTTTGATCGAGAGGTCGTCGGGGTCGATGCCCATGCATTCGGCAAGGGTTTGCTGCATGCGGGGGATATGGGGGTTGAGCTTGGGACGTTCGGCGCAGACGGTGATGTCGGCGTTTCCGAATTCGTAGCCTTTTGCACGCACTAATTCCATCGTGCGCCGCAACAGGATTTTGCTGTCGATGTTTTTGTATTCGCCTGCGGTGTCGGGGAAGTGATACCCGATGTCGCGCAGGTTGGCGGCGCCGAGCAGGGCATCGCAAAGGGCGTGTATCAGCACGTCGGCATCGGAGTGTCCGAGCAAGCCGAGGGTATGGTCTATGCGTATGCCGCCCAACCAAAGTTCACGGTTTTCCACCAACCGGTGGACATCGAATCCGAATCCTACTCTTGTCTTCATGATTATCGGCGGCGTCCTACCAAGTCTTTGATTCCGTCCATGTCGAACGACAACGAGAAGCGCAGGGTCTGGTCGAGGGGGCTGGTCTGTGCCATCGCTACCATGTAGGCGGCATCGATGCGCAGCACGTTCAGCGAGAATCCGGCTCCGAACGAAACGTATTTACGGTTTCCTTTGTATTTGTCTTCGTGGTAATATCCTGCCCGCAGGAAGAAACGCTGGTTGTAGTTGTATTCGGCTCCGACCGAGAAATAGATTTCGCGCAACTCTTCTTTGAAGCCGCCCGGTGCATCGGCGAACGATTTGAAGATACCGGTGATCGGCGACATGGAGTTGTATTTGTCGATCGCTTCCTGATATGCCGGATTTTCCGCTCCGTTTTCGTAGGAGTCTACCCGCGGATAGGTGGGTACTAACAGTTTGTTTACATCGAAACTGAACGAGAGGAAGTTGTAGTCGGTGATCGGAAACAGGAATGTGGTTCCCAAGCGCAGGTTGGTGGGCAGGAATGCGTTGGTCGTTCCTTTGTCGTACGATACTTTCGTACCGATGTTCGAGATGTTGAAACCGAACGACCATTGGCATTCGCTTCGTCCGATAATGGGATAGCCGGTGTAGTATCCCGAAATGTCGGCAGCGAAAGCCGATGCGCCCGAATAGACTTCCGACGATTCTCCTCCGGCATCGTATGCCATATCGGAGAAGATGTAGCGCATGGCGATACCCATCGAGAAGCTGGACGAGAGTTTGCGCGAGTAGGCGACGTCGATAGCCAGTTCATACGGGTTGATCGAGTTGATGGCATTGCCTTCGTTGTCGGTCAGTCCGATCTCACCCAACGAGAAGTAGCGGAACGTCGCGCTGAGGGCTTGCAAATCGTTGCGCCCGAATTTCCAGTATCCGGCTACGTTGGCGAGAAACATGTCATTGACTAATTTGCGTAACCACGGCGTGTAGGATACCGATATTTCGGCGGTGCTGTATGCGAATGCGTATTTCGACGGGTTCCAGTATTGCGAATTGACATCGGGGTCGGTTGCCGCACCCAGATCGCCCATACCGGCACCGCGTGCATCGGGGCTGATGCCCAACGCCGTCACACCGGTGTTCACCGGGTTGTATTGGTCTTTGATTTTATTTTCGGCAAGGGCGATGGCAGGGATCGTCAGGCAGATGCCGAAGAGTATGATCGCTCGTATGAATTTCATTTGCGTTTGAATAATAATAGACTAATGTAATAAACCGAAAAAACGGCGGTTTATTGTCCGATCACCACTATTTTTTTTGTCTGGGCGGCTTCGTGGGCTTCTCCGTCGGTAATCAATGCCGATACGTGGTATATTCCGGCGGGTACTTTGTCGCCGTTGCCGTCGGTGCGGTTCCATACGACGGGTAGTGACGAAGCTCCGGCGGTAGTCTGCCATACCGTATTGCCGGCAAGGTCGTATATGCGCAGGTCGATGCGAGCCCGGTCGTCGATTCCGTTCTCGATACGGATAGTCGCCTGTCCGAATACGGGGTCTTCATCGACTTCTATGCGGTACAGGGGTTCGTCTCCGACGATGAACCGCAGGGTGGTTTGCGCCGAGCGGGCTTCGTTGTCCCAGACCCGGAAGGTCAGCGTATGCGTTCCGTCTGCCAGATTGTCCAACGGGTAGTCGATGCGTGCGTTCTCGAAGCCGTCGGTGAATCGGAAGTAACGTTCCGTTCCGGTGAGCTCTTTCCCGTCGAGCAAGAGTGTGGTGCGTTGTCCGATCGTGGCGTTGTCCGACAGGGCGAATCCGGCGGGAGCATTCACTTCGCAGACGAACCGCGCCGATCTGCCTGTTTGCTCTCCGTTGGAGAATCCGGGGGAGTCGATACCGGCGGTTATGATGGTGGGTGCGGCGAGCCCCGACGGTACGAGTTCGGATTCTCTACCCGATACGGGACCGATGTCGAACTGGTCGTAATAGCCGTTGGCGGAGGCGTTCTGCCGTGCGTCGTAGCCGTAGAAGACGATTTTTCCGGGACGGTTGCTGCCCGATGTGAAACGGGGCATGCGGAACGTGATGCGGAAGCGTCCGTCGGTGACGGTATCATTGCCGAACAGCAGGCGTTGCGGCGAGGCGTAGTATCTTACGGTGTCTTTTTCGGTGACACGTACCGTATCCGAATCGTACAGTGTATAGCCGATCGAGCCGCAGAAGTCGGTGATGCGTCTGCCTGCGGGTGTCGTTATCTCACCCTCGACCGTAACGGTTTCGCCGGCATTGACGGCGTTGTTTCCTCCGGCGGTCGTGATGCGCGACACGGTGACGTTGTTTTTGGGATAGTTGATCCGCATGGCGGGATCGCCGAGCAGGATATAGTTCAGTTTGTTTTTATCGGATACTTTGCCGAAACTGAGTTTGGCTTGCCGCAGCACATCGCCCAGACGGGGCAGGTTGTTCTCTTCGTCCCGCTGGAACATTCTCTGCATCAGGTAACGGTTTATCTTTTCGTTGCCGTCGGTGTAGACGACCCGTGTGGTGGTGATCAGGGCGATTGCACCTCCGTTGGGGTGGAAGAAAAGTTGGTCGGCGGGGTTGGAGGTAGGTTGGTCGAACCCGGCGAAGTTGCAGCAGACCGTGAGCCATACGGGCAGGCGGTCGTATTCCAGCCGTCGCATGTCGCTGGCTTTCCAGTATCCGTTTTTGGTGATGCCGCTTGTGCCGGCGTGCCCGATGTAGTTGAATACTCCGACTCCGTTTCGGAACAGGGTGCGTATGTCGTCGCACATTCCGTCGGTGTTTTTGTAGGCATCTACATAGATCTTGCGTCCGATAATCTCTTTGCGCGGTGCGGCGGCGCGTCGCCCGGTCATGATCGAGTCGATGGTTTCCGCCTGCCGGGCGTGTATGCCATTGTCGCCTTGATCTGCCATCAGCCCTACTTCGGTTTGCCAGGTAGCCCAATCGTTGCTATCGACGTAGCGCATGAATTTATCGACGGCGATTTGTGCCGCGCCGGTTCCGGTGGCAGGTATGCGTCCGATTCCCAGACATACCCGGTCGGTGTAGAGCGATTCGCCCGAACCGTCTTCCAGAAATCCGAAATAGTCTTCGACGACGTGTGAGAATCGTTCGTCGCTGCCGTTCTCCGATTGATAGGTGAGCAGCAACAGGTCGTTGCCGTCCAGTTTGACGGCTTTACGGTTGTCGTACTGTCCCGATCCGAACAGCAGCAGATAACCCGGACGCTCTTCTTCGGTCGTTGCCCGGTCGTAGAACATTTTCATCAGTCGCCGGTAGGCTGTGGCATCGGGTGTTCCCGACGAAAATTCGTTGAATATCTTTTCCTGTTCCACTAACAGTACATCCATCCGGTCGCGGGTGCGGTGATATTCCGCTATCCGTTCGGCTTGCGGACGCAGCAGGGTGGAGGTGATGATGACCATATCGGGAATGGCTTCGCCGTGCAGGTTCTGATTGGCTACCGTCCCGGCATATTCGGGGGTGGGCAGATCGGCATCCGGATTGAACGCGGCGTATTGCAAGCCTTCTGCGGTGGGGACGAACCGGAGGGTGTTCCCGACACCGGTCGTTTCTACCGATTGCGGATGCAGCGATGAGGTGATGTCCCAGATGTGTGTGTCGGAAGTCGCTCCGGACAGGATGTAGCGATCGTTCGTGCCGGTCCGTTTGAACCGGAAGCAGAGCGATCCGCTTTGGGGCAGCACGAGGTTGCGTTTGTAGTTGATCCGGACGTAGTTGAGTGCGGCGCGTCGCAAGTTGGCGTTGCTGTTTACCACCAACTGGAACCGGAGCTTCACCGTGCCGTCGGTTTCGGGAACGTTGTAGCTGTCGGCAACGAGCCGGATAAATTCGTGCGAATCGGCGATCGTGCTGATGTTCGATGTTTTGTATTGTGTCCCGTTGCAATAGCTGTACAGGGTGGCGTTGCTCGATTGCGAGCCTTTGCGTTCGAGTTTGGCTCCGAACGAGTAGGCGACGGTAATTGCCCGGTCGGTCGCGTCTTCAAGCCGAAAGTCGTATTCCCGGTCGAGGTCGTAGGTGAAATCGTCGGCGAGGAAGAGCCGTCCCGTATGTCCGAGGCTGTAATTTTCGGGTTCGTACAGGAAGTATTCGTCAAAATCGGTTATGTCGGTGTAGTAGGTGGCGGGAGCAGGTGTTTCGGCGGGTTCCACGTGCATCGGTTCGCCTGTTTCGCTCAGGAAATAGTAGGTGCATTCCGAGTAGGGATGCTGGTAATGTTCGTATTGTGCCGATGAGCTGTTGTATTGCCACCGCGTATTCCCGAGGGCATAGAAATAGATGGCATCGCCCGAATGCCATACCGAAATCTGGGGCAGGTCGTCGGGGGTGTTTTCCGAAAAGGTTTCGGGCAGCACGTTCCCGCCGTAACCGTAGATGTTCACCGCTTCGGGCCGGTCGAATCCCCATTGCCTGAGTTGGGCGTAGGTGATGCGGTGTATGCCTGTCTCCACGGTTTTCACCTTTACCCAGTCGCCGGATGCCAGTACCGAACGTGCGGCATAATAGTCGGTAGGCAGCGCCTGCATCGGGCGCGGCAGCAGGGAGAGGAGGCAGAGCACCCAAACGCGGATAATATGTCGGGAAAGGTTGTTCATGATGTGTACGGTTATTTGACGTGGAAGTTCAGCACCTCCCGGTCGCCGATAAAGCCCTGCAAGTGATTCCCGATCTGTACGGGACCGACACCTGCCGGAGTTCCCGTATAGATGAGGTCGCCGATTTTCAGGGTATAGAACTGACTGACGTATGCGATGATCTCATCGACCGGAAAAATCAGGTCGGCGGTATTGCCCTGTTGCACGGTCTTCCCGTCGATTTGCAGGGAGAATGCGGTATGGGCAATGGCGGTTTCTCCGTCGAGCGGAATGAATTCGCCGATCACTGCCGATCCGTCGAATCCTTTGGAGAGGTCCCACGGCGCGCCGGCTTCCCGGAAGCGGGTTTGCAGGTCGCGGGCGGTGAAGTCGATGCCTACGGTTATATCCTGATAATACCGGTGGGCGAACCGCGGGGCGATGTTTTTTCCGAGCCGGCTGATGCGTACTACCAACTCGGTTTCGTATTCGATCTGCCGGGAGAAGGCGGGGAGGAAAAACGGTTTGCCGTCTTTCAGTAGTGCCGATTCGGGTTTCAGGAATATGGTGGGATATTGAGGCTGCTCGCGTTGCGACATCTCTTCGTTGTGCGATTTGTAATTCCAGCCTACTGCAATGATCTTCATCGGTCGCTTTATTTTTTATGTTCCTGCAAGCGGTTGAACATGACCGCCAGATGGGCGTAGATGGAGGTGTTCTGGGTAACGATGTGTTTGGGAACCCGAATCCGGTAGGGTGTGAAGTTCCATACCGCCTTGATACCTCCGGCAATCATTTCGTCGGTTGCAGCCTGTGCTTTGTCTACGGGTACGGTCAGTACGCCGATTTGTATCGCCAGCGTCTTTCGCTTTTCGGCAAATTCCGAAACGTCGTAAACGGGGATGCCGTTGATGTTCTTGCCGGTTATTTCGGGATTTACATCGAATCCGGCGACGACGTTCAGTCCGTATTGCAGCAGTCCGGTATCTTGCAGCAATGCCGCACCGAGACTTCCCACGCCGAATATGCAGGCGTTGTGCATGGAGGTGAATCCCAGAAAATCTTCCAATACCGAAACCAGCGAATTGACTTCATATCCGACTCTGGTCTTTCCGGATATGTTCAGGAACGAAAGGTCTTTGGCGATTTGCGATGCGTCTACATTGATTTCTTTGGCGATTTGCGTCGAAGAAATATATTCGTCGCCCCGCTTCTTCAACAGTTTGACGTATGCGAGATACCACGGCAGTCGTCTGAGTGAAGGTTCCGGCAGTTTTATATTTATTTTTTCCGAATCGCTCATATAGCACATAATTTAGCCGTTGCAAAAATAGGAAAAAAAGTTCACTTTATTATCAGCTTCTTAGATAGATTGCCCGATATTTTTTAAGAAACCGATAGATATAAGTCTATATTATTCTTGCCCGAGTACAAGCAGGCGTCGGGTCTGTGTCGCTTCGTGTACGCCGTCGGTGGAGATGGTGGCGCGATAGAGGTACATGCCTCCGGGCACACGCGACCCGCTGGCGTCGGTCAGATCCCAATGTGCGGGGAACGAACTGAACAGGTCGGAACGCCCGGTCATTTCGTAGTTCCACACCTGCACGCCGAGCGGATTGAATACCGAGATGCGGACGGTGATCGTGGCATCGGGACGGTCGTGGGTGAGGTAGAAGTTGGTCGATGTACGGGCGGGATTGCTGTCGGCATAGAGGTCGGCGATGCGCGGTTTCAGCCCTTTATGCACCGAGAATCCGATTGTCGCCTCGGAGGAGTTGTTTTCGGTGTCCCACACCCGGAGTGTCAGCGTATGGTATCCTTCGCTCAGGTCGTTGAGCGGATAGGCGATCGAGCCTTTTCCGGCGTGCCCGAGGTCTGCCTGATAGTAGATGCTGACATCGGTGTAGACCGTTTTGCCGTCGAGTGTCACCTGCATCTGGTGTCCGATACCCGCATCGGAGAGGTTGATCCCCGACGGGTCTTCGAATCCGGCGAAGAGCATCGGCGATTCGTTTACCTTGCCTCCGTCGGCGAACGACTCGGTGTTGAGGTAGATGTATTGTATTTCGGGTCCCTCTTCGTCTTCGGTTTCCAGATCGGCGATGCCCCCGACGCTGAAATCGGTTTCGCTGCCGTTGGCTTCGCGTCCGTTTTCGTCGTAGGCATAGAGGGTGATCATACCGTTCTCATCGGCGAATCGTATTTCGCCGGGCATCCGGAACTTGATTTCGAATTGTCCGTTGCGGATCGAGTCCATGCCGGAGAAGAGACGTGTGGTGCGCTCGAAGAACTTGGTGGGCGTACCTTCTTTGCCGTATCCGTTCGAGATGACTTCGGCTTCGGCATCGAATACGGTGGGCTGGACGATGCCGTTGAAATCGGACAGCCGCGTCCCTTTGCGGTCCTGTATTTCGCCGCGTATGGTTACTTCGCCTCTCGCCTGCATCCACGGCAACTCTTCCGTGCCTACTTCGATGCCGTTGATCGCGGTCACTTTTGCCCGGTGCGAGGGGTAGTCGAGGCGCATGGCGGGGTCGCCCAGCAACGTATATACCAGTTTGTTGCTGTCGTCGTAAAGTACCGTGTCGTTTTTCGCGTTCTTGACGATGTCGCCCAACCGCTGTATTTCGCCGTCGGCATCGCGTTTGAACAGCTGGTCGCCGATCCGGATATTGAGTTTCCGGTTTTCCGAGATGAAGGCTACCCGTGTCGTCGATATGAGGGCTATGGCTCCGCCTTGTTCGTTCAGGAAGAGGTATTCTCCGCCCGATATTTCTTCGGAGTCGTAGCGGCTGAAATCGCAGGTGGCGGTGATGAAGAGCGGCCAGCGTTTCAGATACATCGAGCGTATGTCGGTGATGTTCAGCAGCCCTTCGTGCGTCCAGCCTACGGGGTTGGCGTGTCCGGCATAGTTGAGCACCAATTGCCCCTCGTCGAGCAGCTTGAACAGGCGGCTCTTGGCTTCGGGATAGGTTCGCCCGGTAGAGGTGGAGACGGCGGGATAGGCGTCGATATATACTTTGTTGATGAATACGTCCGGATCGTTTCTGCGTATGGCGCGTTCCACATCGTCCGATTGCGTCATGTGTATGCCTCCGTTCTCGTCGTCGGCTACGAGGCAGATGTTGTTTTTCCAGTTGCCGAAGTTGGGTTCGGTGACGTAGTTGTAGAGTTTGTCTACTGCGGCTTTGGCTTCCGCAACACTTTTGACGGGGAAGCGTCCGATGCCGATACGCATTTTATCGGTGGTAAGGCTTAGCCCCGAATTGTTGTCGAGTAGGGCGAAATAGTCGTCGCAAGTGTACGAACTCTTTTCGTCGGTGCCTGCCGGCGACTGGTAGGTGAGCAGCATCGGATAGTTCTGCGATTTGCCGTTGGTCGTGATCCGCCGGTTGTCGTACGATCCGCGACCGAACAGCAACAGGTGTTTCAGCGAGTGTTCGCCCTCGGGGCGGTCGTAGAACATCTTTGCCACACGGCGGTAGGCGGTGGCATCGGGTGTTCCCGACGAAAATTCGTTGAATACCCATTCGTGGTCGAGCACGGCTACCTTGAAACTGTCGATCGAGGTGTGCAGGTCGGCGATGCGTTGTGCCTGCGCCAGATATTCCGCCGGCGATAGGATGATCATGTCGGGCGTTTCCATGCCGTGTATGTTCTGGTTTGCCGTTCTGCCTACCCGCGACGGTACCGGATATGTCGCGCTTTCGTTGAATGCGATGTATTCGTGATACCCCGGTGCGGCTGGGGCGAAACGTATAGTGCCGTTTGTTGCCTGCACGTCGATCCGTTGCGGGGCGAGCGGCTGGGTAATATCCCATACTTGGGTGGCGTCGCTGCATCCCGAAATTTCGCATGTTCCGTCGAATTCGGGGATACGGAATAGCAGGCTGCCGTTGTTCAGTTTCAACTGCCGTTCGTACACGATCCGGATATAGTCGAGCCGGGCGTTGGTAACGGAACCGCCGGCTGAAAAGGCGATGCGGATATTGTTGCTTATCGTATCTACCGTCATCTCCTTGGTCGTGTTGATGAGTTTCAGAAATTCGTAGGTGGCATCGCTGTTTTGCGAAATCTGGTCGGAGGAGGTGGAGGCGAGGCTTTTGCCGTTTTGCGACAAGGCGATTTGTCCGCTGCCGCCCATGATCCGTGCGCCGAACGATACTGTCAGCGTCGCTTTCGAGGGAAGTACGGCATCGGTCAGTCTGAACGGAAAATTTTGCGAAGTGGTGTATTGGAAGTCTTCGCCCATGAACAGGCGTCCGGTTTTGCCGGGCGATACGATCTCTTTCTCATGCAACAGGTAGTCGGGGAACGATGTGTACACGTTGCCGCCCGCTGTTTCGCCCGGTGCGACCGACGGCAGTGCGGCTTCATCGCCGTCGCTTTCGGTCAGGAAATAATATCCGGCGGAAGAGTAGGTGTTCTGTGTGTGCGAGAAAGTTTTCCGGTCGGGGTTGTAACGCCATGCTACGGTTCCTTGCGCATAGAACATGATCTTGTTGCGTCCGCGATATACGGGCACTTGGGGCAGGTCGTCCGGATCGTCTTCGGAAAGACGTTCGGGCAATATGTTTCCGCCATATCCGTAAATACGTACTTTATCGGGCTGGGAGAAACCCCATTGCCGGAGCGTGGTGTGCGAGATCTGGTGCATGCCGGTTTCGGTGACCGAAATTTTCACCCATGTGCCTTGTGCCAATACCGATTCGGCAGCGTACTTTTCGGGTGCGAAAGCCTGCCCGTCGGGTACGAATATCGACAGGAACAGCATGGTGCAGAGAAATCGGATTCCCTGCATGGCGAAAAATTGGCGGATCGGGTGTCGTTGTCGGTTCATATACTGGCTTTCTGCCGTTCCAAAGCGGCGTGTCGCTGTTTTGCCCGCAAGGCTCTTCGGGGCTTCTTGCGGTTTCGGACGATGCACAGGGCTTGGTTCGGACGCTACACTTTCTTTTTAATAACGTGGCGTATCGGATTTTATTATAGTGTCGTCCGATAAAAATTGCCGGACAGCGGCGGCTTGACGGTCTCGAAAAAAATATTTACTTTTGTATCTGCCCGATATGTCGGGCGGAAAAATAGGGATGTTATGGCAAAGAACGACTGGAAAGATCGGTTGAATATCGTCTATTCGACGAATCCCGATTTCAAATACGATGACGGCGGGGAGGAAGAAGTTGAAACGCTGCCGCCTGCCCGGCAGCAATTGCGGATACAGCTCGACAAGCGGAACCGTAACGGCAAGTCGGTGACATTGATTACCGGCTTCGTGGGAACGGAGGACGATTTGAAAGAGTTGGGCAAGATGCTGAAAACCAAATGCGGCGTAGGCGGATCGAGCAAGGATGGCGAGATACTGATTCAAGGCGATTTCCGCCAGAAGGTGTGCGACTTGCTGCTGCAAGCCGGTTACAAGGCACGGGTAATTTAACGGGGCTGCCGCTATGCTTCACATATACAGGGCTTCTGCCGGATCGGGCAAGACCTATACTCTGACATTCGAGTATATCAAACTCTTGTTGGGCTACCGCAACGAGCAGGGTATGCTGTGTCTTTTCCCGAAAGGGAGGGATATGCACCGGCATATTCTGGCGGTGACATTTACGAACAAGGCTACCGAAGAGATGAAGCGGCGGATTATTGCCGAACTGAACGTGCTGGCGCACGAGCCGGAGCGGTCGGCTTATCTTCGCGACCTGACCCGCGAATTCGCCTGCGATGCGGAAGCGGTGAGCCGGATAGCCGGCGAGACCTTGTTCCGGCTGTTGCACGATTTTTCGTTTTTCAACATCAGCACGATCGATAAATTTTTCCAACAGGCGTTGCGGGCGTTTACCCGCGATCTGGGATTACCCGGCGGATTCAATGTGGAACTGGACGACAAGATGGTGATTGCCGAAGCGATCGACCGGTTGTTCTCCGACTTGGACGACCCTTCGCAGAAAACTCTGTTGGAATGGCTGATCAGTTATACCTCCGATCAGGTGGAGGAGGGCAAATCGTGGAATATCAACCGTTCGAGCGGTGAAAGCGATATTTTCAAATTGGCAAAAGAGCTGTCGAAAGAGACCTATAAACAGTATCGCAGCCTGTTGTTGGAGGTGGTTTCGGACAAGTCGGTATTGCTCGACTACCAGCGGTCGATGCGGAAAATCATACAGGAGTTTGTCGGCGAACTGTGCGCTATCGGCAAAGAGGCGATGGAGTTGATCCGGAATGCCGGGCTGTCGGTCGAGGACTTCAAATACGGGACATCGTCCGCCCCGAGCTATTTCCGGAAAATGGAACAACTGACCCAGCCGAAATTCGATCCGCCCTCTGCGCGGTTCCGTAAGGCGGTAGACAACGAACGGGAGTGGTACAAGGACGATTCGCCGAAACGGGCAGAGTTGCAGGCTGTCTATCCGGCATTGAACACGCTGGCGGTACGCCTGTGCGAACTGCTCGACGGGGAGCGTTACCGGATGTTTGCCACGGCGGTGGCTACCGGCGAGTTCCTCTATGTGCTGGGGATATTGATCGACATTGACAAGCGGATCGAGGAGTATCAGGTCGAACACAATACGTTTCTGTTGAGCGAGACTTCGGGCATATTGAACCAGATCATCAACGAAAGCGATGCCCCGTTTATCTATGAAAAACTGGGTACGCAGATCGACCATTTCATGATCGACGAGTTTCAGGATACGTCGAGCCTGCAATGGCGGAATTTTTCGCCGTTAGTGTCGGAGAGCCTTTCGCACGGTCGTGACAATTTGATTGTGGGCGATGCGAAACAGAGTATTTATCGTTTCCGGAATTCGGACTGGCAATTGTTGAGCCGCGGGCTGGGCAGACAGTTCTCGCCCGAACAGCGGCGCGATTTCGATATGGAAGTGAACTGGCGCAGTGCGCGGAATATCGTCGGGTTCAACAATGCTTTTTTCCAGCAGTCGGTATTGCGTACCGCCGCGCAATTGCAGGCGGAGATCGATGCCGCCGGCAACAGGGCGTGCGACGACTACCCGAAACTGTTTCTGGATGCCTATAAGGATGTCTGCCAGCGGGTGTCGCCGAAAGAGAATCTGCCGGGCGGGCACGTTGTCGTGCGGATGTGGGAACCCGAACGTACCACCGATTTCAGGGAGGAGGCGTTGGAACGGATTCCCGACACGGTACGGGCATTGCAAGACCGGGGGTATGAAGCCCGCGATATTGTGTTCTTGGTCCGGAAGAACGAGGAGGGTGCCGATATTATCGACCTGCTGCTGAAACTGAAAGCGGAGAATGACGATCCGCGCTACAATTTCGATGTAATCTCGAACGAATCGTTGTTGCTGTGCCACGCACCGGTGGTGAAAATGGCGATCGGCGTGTTGCACTACATGCAGTCGCCCGACTCGGAGATAAACCGCTTTCAGGCATTTTACGATTATGCGACGGCGTTGTCGCCCGATGCCGAAAGCAATGTGGTGTCGAGATATTTCAAAGACCGGGAAACTGCCGAAGAGATGTTGCGGGAGATTGCCCGGCAGGTATATGACAAGCCGCTTTTCGAAATGTGCGAACAGATATTCACTTGTTTCTCCGATAAAAGCGACCGAACCGAAACGGCGTATATCCAAGCCTTTCAGGATTGTGTGCTGGACTATACGCGAAACCATTCCGCCGACCTGCTGTCGTTTTTGGAGTGGTGGGAGCTGAAAAAAGAGAAGTTGTCGGTCAATACCCCCGACGGGCAGAATGCCATTCGGGTGATGACGATTCATAAATCGAAAGGATTGGAGTTCAGGGCAGTAGTGATACCGTTCTGCGACTGGTCGCTCGACAGTTCGCGTGCCCCGTTGATCTGGTGCTCTCCGCAGGTAGAACCGTTCGACCGTCTTCCGGTAGTGCCGTTGAAATACGGTAGCCGGTTGGGCAATACCTACTATGCCCGGGAGTATTACCGGGAAAAAGTAAATCAGTATATCGACAGCCTGAATGTCGCTTATGTGGCATTTACGCGAGCCCGCGAGGAGCTGGTCGTATTCGCTCCGCTTCCCAAGAAAGAACGGGAGATAAAAACTATCGGCTCGTTGCTCTCCGTCTGCCTCTCCGAACCGGCATTGCCGCTGCCCGAAGGGATGCGTTCGGTGGGGACGCCGGTGCGCCTCGATACGGGCGATACGGACAACGAGATCAAGTATGAGGCGGGTGCGGAGTGGTATCCGGTCTCCGAAGCCGAACCGGTTTCCGAACCGGCTTTGTATATACCCGAATATGTGTCGATCGACCCAGCCGACCGACTGCACCTGCGTTTGCAGGGGAAGGGGGCTTTTCAGGAGAGCCGCGACCGTATTTACGGCACATGGATGCATCGCATTCTGAGCGAAATACGTTATGGAGAAGATATAGATGCCGCGGTGGAGCGTTATCGTTTTGCCGGGGAACTCTCTGCCGAAGAGGCGGAGCGGGTTACGCAGTTGCTTCGCCGGTGGATTTCCGACGAACGCACCTGCCGTTGGTTTGCCGCCGATGCCACGGTGCTGAACGAATCGGAAATATTGTTGCCGGAGGGTTCGTTCTATCGTCCCGACCGGGTGGTGATTCATCCCGACCGCACGGTCGAGATTGTCGATTACAAGTTCGGCACGGTGGAACGGAAAAGCTATCTGCGGCAGATCGGCAACTATGTGAATCTGGTTCGTTCGATGGGGTATGACAACGTGTCGGGATATTTGTGGTATATCACGATCGACAAGATCGTGCCTGCCGCCGGGGCGGAAGCGTAGCCCATAGGCAGGAAATAACCGGGTGGGTGCAATATCCGGCGGTATTTTCCGTTTAAAAGATCAAGACCGAAAAATAATGTTGAAGCGAATATTCATAGCCGTTGCGCTGCTGCTTGTCGGGAGCGGGAGCATCTTTGCACAAAAGCAAAAGGTGCAGAACCTGCCGTACTATGACAACCGCCGTTGGCATTTCGGTTTTTCGGTCGGTACGCATATTCAGGACCTGACGGTTTTCAGTTCGGGATATACCACGCCCGAAGGCGAGAGCTGGTTTGTGGAGGTGCCCGATTTCAATCCGGGTTTCAATGTGTCGCTGATGGCAGACCTTTACTTGTGCCCGCATCTCAACCTGCGGTTGTCGCCCGGTATGTTTTTCGGAAACAAAGTGCTGACTTTGCGCGACCATACCAACGGCACACGGCATACGCAGGACATTAAGTCGTACTATGTCACTTTGCCTTTGGACTTGAAATTCAGTGCCAAGCGTATCAATAACTATCGTCCTTACCTTATGGGAGGCGTGATGGGAGTTGCCGATATTGCCAAGAAAAAAAGTCCGATGCTGAAACTGAATACGTTCGATTGCTATCTGACGGTGAGTATCGGCTGCGATTTCTATCTTCCTTATTTCAAACTCAATCCGGAGTTGAAATTCTGTTTCGGTCTGACCGATCTGTTGCAGCATAAACGTCCCGATCTGCGCGAGCCGGGTGAGTTGAAGTTTACGGAGTCCGTCTCCAAAGTGCGTTCCAACATGATCGTATTGAGCTTCTATTTCGAGTGATATCCGTATCTGTATTTAGAGCATGATCTTTTTTATTCTTTTATTCATTGTTTTTTCTTTGTAAATTTGTACTCGTTAATGAAATGCAACGGAATGAAAAGCAGGGTATTGATATGGATCGGTCTGTTGTTTTGCGCAGGGGAAATACTGTGCCTTGCGCAGCCGGAGGATCTGCGGCAACGGCTTCTGCTGGATACGGCAAACCGTTATTTCATGGCGAACAACGCCGATTTTGCCTATGCCGGCTATTACAACAATTTGGGTCAGGCTCTTTCGGAAATGGGCGAGGAGGATAGTGCTTTCTTCTACTTTGAGCGATAGTTGCAGGCATGCCGCCGTCGGCAACGACCGTCTGTTTGCCTTGTATAATTCGATGGCTTCGCTTATATCGAACTCTTGTTATTTATAAATATAGCACTCAAATTTACGGGAAATCGGGGAATCTCGCATTTTAAATTTGCGGGAAATCGGGGATTTTGCTATTTTAAATTTGCGGGGAACTGAAAATGCTTTATTTTTGCATCTAAAATAGCCTTTGATATTATGGAAAAGAGAGTCTTTAAAAGGAAAATATACGACAGGATTCTTCAATGGAAGCAAGAATCTAATGGAGAAAGTGCTTTGATGATACAAGGTGCTAGACGTATTGGCAAATCGACTATTGCAGAAGAATTTGCAAAAAGGGAATACTCATCGTATTTGATTATAGATTTCAATAAGGCATCTGCAACTGTTAAATCTCTATTTGATGATTTAATGGACCTGGATTTTATATTTCTTCAATTGCAGACCATTTATAATGTCGTTTTGGAAGAACGTAAATCTGTTATCATCTTTGATGAAGTGCAAAAGTGCCCGAATGCAAGACAAGCAATCAAGTATCTTGTACAAGATGGCAGATATGACTACATAGAAACCGGCTCGCTTATCAGTATTAAGCAAAATACAAAGGGGATAACGATTCCAAGCGAAGAAGAGCAGATTGATATGTACCCAATGGACTTTGAGGAGTTCCGTTGGGCATTAGGCGACAATGCTTCCATTCCGCTAATTAAGACTTTCTACGAAAAACGAATGCATTTAGGTGCGGCACATCGTGCAAAGCAAAGAGATTTGAGACTTTATATGCTTGTTGGTGGAATGCCACAAGCTGTAAATGAATATCTCAACACGAACAATCTCGCAAAGGTGGATGCTGTAAAGCGCAGAATCATCAAGTTATACTCGGATGACTTCTTAAAGATTGATTCAACTGGAAAACTTAGCAGGTTGTTTATGGCAATCCCTGCTCAATTAAGCAAGAAATCAACCCGTTTTTACACCAACTCTGTTGTTGGAGAGTTGGAAGAGAGCACAGAGGCTGAAATGCTCATCAATCTTGAAGACAGTAAAGCAGTCCTTGTATCATACCACTCGGATGATCCGAATGTAGGGATGTCATTTACGCAGGATATATCAAAATATAAACTTTTTGTTGCAGATACAGGGTTGTTCGTAACGATGGTATTTTGGGATAAAGATTTTACTGAGAATGTCATCTATCAAAAGTTATTGGCTGATAAGTTGGAGGCTAATCTCGGCTATATATATGAGAACCTTGTGGCTCAAATGCTTACCGCATCAGGTAATAAGTTATTTTACTACACATTTGAGAAGGACGAGAAACATTCTTATGAGATTGATTTCTTATTATCGAGAGGTAATAAGATTTGTCCGATTGAGGTTAAATCATCCGGATACAGGACTCATGCTTCGCTCGATGCTTTCAGGGCAAAATACTCAGGAAGAATTAAGAATAGTTATCTGCTCTACACCAAAGATTTTAAAATTGGAGAAAATGAATTGATGTATGTTCCTTTTTATATGACAGGAATGATTTAGCTGTTATATGATTTTTCAAAAACGCTTCATCATGACTTGGCTCATAAGCTTATAAAGGGCTCATAAAGGTTTCAATAATCAGAGAAAAGTAATATTGAGTTGGCTTGATCAACGTAAGTTGAAGTGCACCCTAAAAGTTTTTTGTCCAACTTTTGGGGTGCACTTCAAGTGTCCGGCATCGGATTCACTCTTTCACCACACGCCCTTCGATACGGGCATTCGCCTGTTTGCCTTGCCGGGTCAGTTGCCGGAAATGACCGATAATCGCTTCGCGCATTACTTCGGGGAAATCGGTGCGGGCTACGGAATTTTTGAACGGGGTCAGTTTGTCGCCGCCGTTTGCTAAATAGTCGATCGTAGCTATGGTATATTCGCGGTTGTCGTCTACCGGTTTGCCGTTTATCGTCAGGGCGGTGATACCTGCATCCGAGAATTTCAGGCGTACCTCGCGGCTCACCGCTTCGCCGCCCCGGGCTGCGACAATCTCGAACAGCGCACGAACGTCGCTGCCTTTCAGTGTGACTGCCGACAAGCGGTTGTCGAACGGGAATATGGAGAGTATGTTGCCGATCGTGACATTGCCTTGCGGCAGGGTGGTGCGGATGCCGCCGACATTGAGCAGCCCGAAATCGACCGGTCTGCCTAACCGCTGTTCCACTTCGTATTTGATCATATCCGCCGACCAGTTCGACAGCAGATCTTCGGGGCGTTGGCGGTCCATTGCCTGTGCCGAACGTCCGACGACGATTGCTTTCAGACTGTCTACCTGTGTTTTATAAGGTGATAATCGGGCGATGAATGCCGTATCAGTCCGGTTGTCCCAATGGGCATCTACCGGAATCAGTTCGGATGTGATGCGCGGGGTTTGCTCCCTGCATCCGGCAAGGAGTTGCAGTGTGGCGAAGAGAATGGCATACAGTATGCCGATATGCTGTTTTCGTGTCATGACGATAAGTTTTCGAAGGTTGGATTACAGTTCGATAGTCAGTTTACCGAAATAGGCTCCGGTCGATCCGGTCTGGGTAATGATTACCTCTTTCCCGTCGCGGTTCTTTATCCGGTAGGGTGTTTTCGGGTCGGGTTGGCTGTCGATCGCTTTCGGATCGATCAACGTGTGCGAATGTCCGCCGATGATGATGTCGATGTCCGCCGATGCGGCTGCTAGTTCGGGATCGGTAACTAACCGGTCGGCTTCGTTGGCTTTCGTGTATCCGAGGTGCGAAAGGGCGATCACGAGGTCGGCACCCTCTTTTCTCAGCTGGTCGGCAGTACGGTTGGCGGCTTCTATCGGGTCGGTGAACTGTACGCCCTCACAACGGTCGGAGGCGATCAGCCCGTCGGGATCGACTGTCAGTCCGAATATGCCTACTTTCAGCTTTCCGAAGGTTTTCAATACATACGGTTTCACTAATCCGGCAAGCGGCGTGCGGCTGAAATCGTAGTTTGCCGATACATAGTCGGCGTTGGATTGCCGTACCATTTCGGCGAGGGCTTCCACCCCGTTATCGAATTCGTGGTTGCCGAATGTGCATACGTCGTAGCCCATGATGTTCATTGCCGTTACTTCCGCCTTGCCTTTGAACAGGGTGAAATAGGGCGTGCCTTGCACGATGTCGCCGGCATCGACCAACAATACATGCGGCTCGGCTGCCCGGATGCTGTCTATGATCGCTTTTCGGCGTACGACTCCGCCCATGTCGGCGTTCTTTTGGGTGTTGTCCAACGGTTCTATCTGGCTGTGTGTGTCGTTTGTGTAGAGTACGACCAATCGTTCGCCTGCCCCTGCCGGCAAGGAGGTGTACAGAATGCCCGAAAGGCAGAAGAGTAGTCCGATAATTGTTTTTTTCATGTTGTGTCGTTCTGTTTTGACAGCAACGAAGATACGAAATTTTTCGATGCATTGAAACGGGGTTGTGCCGAAATTCAAGTTTTCGACACAACCCCGTTTATGATTTATCGGGAGCTATCGCTCCTGCCTGTTTTTACTTTAAATTTACTTTACAATCGTTTTCACTACGGTACTGCCGGCTTTCACGATCATTACGCCTTTGGCGTTTACGGCGATTGCACCGCCGTCGGCTACACCGTCAGCTACTTTTGCACCGGCGATGTTGTACACTTCTACGGCTTCACCGTTTCCGGCTACGTAGATATTGCCTGCATAAGCGGTTACGTTTACAGCGGCTGCTTCTACGCCTTTCACTGCGCTATCGTCGAGTTTGTATTCGGTTACATTCTTTACGCCCGTGTAGCTGAAATAGCCGGTAAGTTCGCCGTACACCGATACGATCTTGTTCAGATTGCCGGGGTTGTCGAGCAGGTTGAGTGCGGTGCGGATTTCGGTATTTGATTTCAACTCTACCGGGATGTATGTCTCCACACCCTCTTCTCCCAATGCAATATTGGAAGCTACTGCGTCTGCTTCCGACAAAGCTCCGCCGTTGGCTGCACATCCTTTGATCGTGCCTTTTACCCAGAACGGTCCGGCTGCGGTGTTATTGAGCGTGATTACATCCTGTACGTCCAGCGGGTCGGCTTCCGTTCCGGCATGTGCGGCAACGATTGCGCTCATCGGAACTTCCACTGTTTTTTCGCCCGATGTGAGTGTCAGAACAGCTTGTGCAGTTCCGGCAGCTCCGGCGGTGAAGGTTACCGACAAAGCTCCGCCTTCTGCGGGCAATGTAGCCGGTTCGGCAGAGAACATGGAGGCTTGTTCGCCGGTGAATGCTACTGCGATTTCGCCCGACAGGTTGCTGCCTACTACGTTGATCGATTGCGAGGTAGTTCCGTTAAGACCTGCACCGAATGCCAATGTCGTTTTGTCGGCGATGATAGCCGGTTCGGCAGATACTTCGTTGATCGTGATATTGGCGTATTGTGCATTCTTGTTGGTCGTAAGCAGTTTGTAGACCGTACCCACTGTCTGGTTTTGCAGCAGGAACGTCTCTTTTTGGGCTTCTGCATTGGCATTGATCGCCACCTCTTTCACCAATTCGTCACCGGCATAGAGGGCTATTTTCAAAGCGGCGGATGCACCTTTCTGGATGGTGACGTCGATCGAGCCTACTACGAAATCTACCGTCGGCAGAATTACATAGCCGTCTGTTCCGTACACCATCAACGAGCCGTCGCCGTAGCTGTTGTATTTGGCGTTGAAGATCGTCCATGTTCCGGTCTCGGTCGTGACGGTCGATTCTTCTTTGGCGTTCTTCGTGGGTAGCCCCATATCGTTTGTCGTGAAGTCCTGCGAAACGGACTGGGCGGCAAATGCGCTTCCTGCAACGAGCAGGGCGGCGGTTGCCAATAAGTTTTTCAGAGTAAATTTTTTCATACGCATGTTTTTTATGGGTTAATGCTGTAAAGATAGTAATATATTTACGGATAGTCAAAAATTGGACGTTTTTGTGAGTTAATAGGAAATAAAAATGAATAGATATTGTAAATCGGAGAAGAGCCAGAGAAGGGGATATATGACTGAGAGGGATACAGGTGCCGCCCTTGGCGGCTGCGAAAAGCAACGCGGCTTCGTAGCAGAACACTACGAAGCCGCGTTTATGATTTAATCGGGAGCTATTGCTCCTGCCTGTTTTTACTTTAAACTTACTTTACAATGGCTTTTACTACGGTACTGCCGGCTTTCACGATCATTACGCCTTTGGCGTTTACGGCGATTGCACCGCCGTCGGCTACACCGTCAGCTACTTTTGCACCGGCGATGTTGTACACTTCTACGGCTTCACCGTTTCCGGCTACGTAGATATTGTCTGCATAAGCGGTTACGTTTACAGCGGCTGCTTCTACGCCTTCGATTGCCGTACCTTCATTTTCAACAATTTCTGTCGGGTAGATTTGAGGTGCTTTTAGGTAAACGGAAACGAAACCGGTCACTTTGTAAGTCTTGTCGGTTACGAGGTTGGCTACGAGCAGGAAGTTGTTACGGATGGTCATTTCCAAATCTTCTTCTACTGCTGTGGCATTCGATGCTTTGGACGCACTGAACGAAGCGTCGGCTTTGAAAGTTACTTCCTCGATCTGGATGTATTGGTGAACCATATCGGTTGTGATTTCTGCCAATGTTTTTACGCTCGGGGCAACGGCTTCGCCTGCGACAGCGTCAGGGATCAGCGACGGAACCATTTGGGCAGCATCGTTATACATGGTTTTCGTTCCTACGATACCGGTCAATACATCGCCGTTGTTGAGCGTCGGGTTAGTTCCGGCTTGGCTGTAAACCAACAACGATCCGCTGTTGTCGCAGATGTAGAGGTTTTTGGCATCGCCCCATGCTACCGATACGGCACCGGCAATACGGCACAATTCATTTGTTTGAGCGGCAATGAATCCTGCGATATTTTCAACGACAGTCGGGAAAGTGAGAGACAATGTTTTGATAGCACTGTTTTCCATACCCTCTTTGATAGCGATGGCTTTGATGACAACGCTTTCGCTTACTTTCAGCGGATTGGCAGCATCGTAAGCTGTCGATTCGGTAGTCGGGTCGGTTTCGTCGGTCGTATAGTAGATTGTAGCACCTTCTGTCTCGCAAGTGATCTCGATAGTTTGCTCTTCGAGATACGAACCGGAACTGATCGAGAACTCAGGAGTTTTACAAGCGTTTTCCGATACGGCTGCGGCTTCTTTGAAAAGACGAATATCTTGTTGTGCGCTTGTATAACAAGAAAATCGCTGTTGACCACTTTGGGGATTGTATCGTAGATACCAGTTGTTCCCTGTTTTGCCGGAGAGTAACTGTGTTACGCCGGCAGCATCTATTGTGATAGTAAATTTTGCATTGGCTGAAACTGATTGGAGGACATATTCAGCTTTGTTTTTGGCAGAAGCTGCTGCTACATATCCAGATGCGGAGGAAATAGTGTAATAGTCTCCTTCGTTGGTTATGGTCCACACGATATTTTCCGCAGGGTCGGTGATTGTTCCGTTAGAAATTGTCACTGCCGTATTCTCAAAATATGAGCCGGAGTTTTGAGTCGTAGTCATTGCCATATCTGCCTTTGCGGCAGTAATAACGTACGATGCACCACTTTCGATTTCGTCTACGGACATGACTTGTACATAATCTACCGCCATGGCGTTACCGGCAAATAAGAGCGCGGCAGCAGCGGCTAAATTTTTCAGAGTAAATTTTTTCATAAGACTAATTTTTAGGGGTTTTATCAATGACGCAAAAGTAATTATAATATATAGTCTTGCCAAATATTTTACATGCAATTATTTAAATGTAATTATTTTGTAATAAATATTGTAATCGGATGAATTTTTCTGCAAAGCCATACCGGGATGTAAAATTAATTACAAGAAATTTATGGCTTAAAAAAACTTGCTATGAGCTATTTGTTGTAAATATATAACTATTTGTGAATTAATTATTTATTCTGCGCAAGATAATAACGGATTTGAAAAATCGGAGGTTGGGTACAAATTTGTTTGACAGCTTGGCGTCTTGGGGTAAAACCTTATAATGTTTGTAACCGTCGTAACAGTTACGGCGGTTACTATCCGTTCCGGCGCACCGAAAAAGGGGTTGTATCGAACGTTTTATTTCGATACAACCCCGTGGTATCTGTGGTTATGGACAGTGTTATTTGATGACTTTGAAAGTCTGGTTGCCCGTTTTTACGATGTATATGCCGTCGGCAAATGCGCTCATATCGATGGTTTGGGAGCGGGTAGACAATACCCGGCGACCGATGCAGTTGTATATTGTCGCTGTTGCACCAGGCATACCGGCGATATGTAATGTGCCGTTTTCGATATAGCCCGAAACGGGACGTGTTTCAGCGGCTTCGATGCCGGTCGAAATGGAGAAGTCGAATGTCAAAGCCAGCGGGGTGTCGCCGATCGTGACCGTATAATCCCCGTCGGTGTTTTCGTCGGGTGTGAGTTCCGTATCTCCTGATTTTACCGTGGCTGCGGGCGATACCGTGAAGGTTACGGTTTCGCCTTCGTAAGCTTCGATCGTGGTTCCGTTTGTGATCGTCGTTATTTCCGATGCTACGCCTTCTCCTGCGACGGTTACCGTTCCGGTGCTTTCGATCGTGATACCGATCGGCTGCGTAAGGTATTCTATGGTAAGACCGGCAGTAGCCCATGCGGCATAGGCATCGGCGTATGCTTTAAGCACTTTGGCTTTTGTGTTGGTGATGTTGGCGGCAGCACCGAACGAGCGGTCTCCCAAAGCGGGAGCGGTTTCTTTCCGGCAGGTGAACGTGCGTTCCGGATTTTTGTCGGTGAAGAACGCGAGGTTTCCGATTTTGGTTACGTTGTTCGAGATGGTGAATTCACAGATGCCGGTGCGGTCGAATACACGTTCTTTGATTTCTGCAATTTTTTCGGGAATCTCGTTGATTGTCAGATTGGTACAGAATTCGAATGCCCGTTCGCCGAATCCGGTTACTCCTGCCGGAATCCGGGAGACCGTGATGGCTGTACAGTTGGAGAAACCGTATTGTCCGATGCGGGTGAGGTTTTCGGGCAGCTCGCTTATCTGCAATTTCTTACATTTTTGGAATGCGTAGTTGTCGATGTTTGCCACCGATCCCCAGTTTACGGTTTCCAGATTGGCGCAGTTGTCGAATGCGTAGGCACCGATCTTTGCCAGATTGTCGGGCAACGATACTGTTTTCAGGGCTGTCATCTGCTGGCAGAGTTTGTCGGTAAGGTTGTTGCCGGTGAATGCGACACCGGTGATATCCAGTTCTTCGAGATGCGTTTTGAAGGTGGTTTTGAGGTAGGTCGCATCGGTATTGTCGAGTGTTTCGCCGGTGATGACGAGCCGGGTGACCGTGGTGGCTTCCGCTCCGTCGAGAGCTGCTGTGATTTCTGCTTCGAGTGCTCCGGCAGCGGCGTGGGCAACTGTCAAGGTTTGTGCCGAAACATTCCAGATGCCGCAAGCCAGCAACAGGGCGGCGGCTGAGAGTCGGGTATTTGATGTTTTCATAATACGAGAATGGATAAAGGGTTAAGAAGGTGTGTCGGGAATGGTCGAGATGCGAGGCTCTGACCATTCCGACACCGCTTCGGATAATTTTTTTTGAGGATTAGAACAAAATTGTTTTTTTCGTTTCTACCGATTTGCCGTCGGTAGCGGAGAAGATCAGTACTCCGTTCGGGATTTCCAGTTCGGATTTGTCGATCGAGATTTGTCCGTCCACTTCGGCACGGTAGATGCAACGGCCGTCGAGCAGCAATACCGAAAGTTGCAGCGTGCTGCCGGAGAGGTTGCGTACTACGGCAGCTTCGCCGTCGCGGCAGAGGGCGAAGAGTTTCTTGCCGGCAGCGGTGACAGACGATATACCCGAGTTTTCGGCATATTCGAATGCGCCTACATCTTTACCGTCCTTGACGGCTGTTCCCCGGATGTCGGTTGCCGGAATCAGTTCCTTGTCGAACTTCTCGATACCGACCGTGCTGGACAATCCTTTGTCGATCAGTACGCTCGATGCGTCGGTGATGGGCAGGTAGGGCACGTAGTTGTCTTTCTGCCAGCGGGGTGTCATGCCCAGTTTCGATACTTCGGCGGCATCCAGTACGACATTGCCGAATTTTTCTTTGTCGGCGTTCAGCGACGGATCGTCCATGTTCTTGCCGAATTCGCCTACGAACACGTTGTTGTAAGCGATCAGTTCGTCTCTTTCACCGCAGATATTGGACGACATGATCGTGAAGTTCTCGTTGTTGTAGAACAGGTTGTTCACCAACCGGTAGGGCGTGTCGAAGAAGAAGGGTATGGCAATGGCTTTCGTGCGGTAGAATGTGTTATTGACGAGGTTCATTTCGAAATCGTCGCGTACATTGTTGATGTAGATGTCGGAGGCTGCCGGACGTACGCTGGGGCTTACACCCGGTTCGTTGTCTTTGAACACGCAGTTCGTCAGTTCGAAATAGTTTACATTGGAGTAGAATGCGGGATAGTCCGATCCGCGGTATGCGTGGTGGAATCCGATGAGGTCGCCTTTGGCATCGTTTTTCGAGATGTTGTTGGTGAAGGCGGAGTTGCGGATGATCAGTGCGCCCGGTTCGTTGGCATTGTTGGGCAGTCCGCAGTGGTAGATGATCGCAGCGCCTCCGTATCCGCCGAAGATGCGGTTTTCGTCGAATACGCAGTTGGTGATGGTCACGTTTTTGCCCCGGCTGGCGATTGCGCCGCCGCTGTTGTTGGCTTCGTTGTTGATAAAGGTGCAGCTATCTACGTGCAGTTCGTTTCCTTCGAAGAAGATCGCACCGCCGGGAATACCGTCGCGTGTACATCCGTTTTTCAGGATCAATCCCGAAATGGTGGCATCGGTATTGGTTCCGATCGTGATGACCCGGTCGCCCAAGAAAGGTTTGTCGCCCGATTTCAATGTGGTGTTCTTGCCTTTGATTGTTACGTTTTTGTTCGACCCGATGATGACGGCGGCAGGTCCGTACACGTCGAATATGGCGTTTTCTTCGAGATGGATCGTGGTAGGCGTATTGTTTTCGAGCAGTTCGACAGCAGCCTGTACGGTTTTCAAAGCCGTTTCGACCGATGTTCCGTCAGCCTTGTCGTTTCCGTTCGTGGAAACATAAAGGTCGGCTGCGAATGTTTGGGATGTACCCAACCCCAACGCGAGTAAACAGAATAGAGATAATGTCTTTTTCATTTTTATAAAAATTAGAAGTTAATAATTTCGTTTTTGCTGTGCCGGGGTTATTGATATACCCGTATGTAGTCTATGATGTATTCCTGCGGCAGCAGGTCGGTGTCGATGCCTTTGGTGCCTCCCCAGCCTCCGCCGAATGCGAGGTTCAGTATCAGGTAGAATTCCTGATCGAAGGGCCATGATTCCCATGTGGCGTTTTCGGGCCGGGTGACTACGAACCGTTTGCGTCCGTCGAGATACCATTCGAGCCGGTCTTCGTACCATTCGAGCCCGTAGACGTGGAATTCGGAGCAGCAGGTGGGGCAGAAGGCGTTGTGTCCCTTGCCGTTTTTCTTCATGTGGTTGTGCGCTTCGGTATGTATCGCGTAGTTCACTTTTTCGGGATCGTAGCCTACATGTTCCATGATGTCGATTTCTCCGCTCTTGGGCCAGTAGCCGTAGACGTTCTGTACGGGCATCATCCAGATGGCAGGCCATGTGCCTAAGCACAACGGCAGTTTTGCGCGTACTTCCACTTTGCCGTATTTCATGGCGAAGGTCTTTTTCGTATGGATGCTTGCCGATGTGATCGGACGTACTTCGCCGTCGATCAGCGCACTGTCGTTCCGGACTACGAGGTGCAGGCATCCGCCTTTGCGGTAGGCATTCTCGATGCGGTCGGCGGTATAGAACTGTTTTTCGCCGTTGCGCAACCGTCCGTATTCGAAATCCCATTTGGTGGTGTCGGGCAATCCTTTCCCGTTGAATTCGTCGTGAAAAACGAGCCGGGTGTATTTCCCCGACGGTTTGTCTGCGGCTTGTGCGAAGAGAGCCGTGAAGGCGGCAGCGCACAGCAGATATAAGATTCTTCTTTTCATCTCTTTTATTGGGTGGTTTATTGGTATATTCGTACGTAATCGATCAGGTATTCGTTGGGCAGGATGCTGACATCGTAGCCGTCGCGACCGCCCCAGCCGCCTCCGTATGCATAGTTGAGCATGAAGTAGAAGGGGATGTCGAAGGGCCAGTCGCCCCAGTCCGTTTCCGGATTTTTGGTGCGGTAGAACAACCGCCCGTCGCAATACCATTCGAGCCGGTCTTCATGCCATTCGAGGGCGATGATATGCCAGTCGTCCACGTTGTCGATCACTTTGTTGCCGCCCCGGTCGCCGTTGAGGAAGTGGGTGGCGCAATTGAATTTGTTGGCTTCGTTCCCGACATATTCCATGATGTCAATTTCTCCGCTTCTGGGCCAGTAGCCGTAGACGCTTTTTGCCGGCATCATCCAGATTGCCGACCATGTTCCGCTGCCCAGAGGTACTTTCAGCCGGGCTTCGACGCGGCAGTAGGTCCAGTCGTATTTCCCTTTGGTATTGATGCTGCCCGAGGTGATGTAGTAGTCTTTTCCGGTTTTCGGATCGATGTATTTGTTCAGTATGTTACCCGATTCGTCGCGTAGTGTGTCTTGGTTTATGCAGCGTATGTGCAGCACGCCGTCTTTCTGATATACGTTTTCGATCCGTTTTTCGGTGTAGTACTGCATTTCATGATTTCGTACGAATCCCACTTCGTACACCCACTTGTCGTCATCGACCAGTCCTTCGCCGTTGAATTCGTCCTGAAAAACCAGCCGGGTATATCCTTTGGGAATTTCCACCACTTGCAGATCGCCCTTGTCGGTAGCGGTGAGCCGGTAGTTCGTTTTGTCTTTCGTCAGGGTTTGCAGGGCGCCTGCCTGTTCGGTATGCCGGGCATAGGGTACGCTCAGCAGTTCCTGCCTGCCCAGCAGCCGGTACGCCGATGTGCCGAAGTCGGCTTCTATCGAGATGTAGGCGGGCGTGATGCTCCAATCGATCTGCCCGAAATCTCCGACGACAGGGTCGCCTGCCCCGATCGTCAGGGCTATTTCTCCCGCCGCTCCGGTCGTCGTGCTATGCACTTCCCGATATACCGGCGTGTTGTCGGTCCCTTGATAGAGGGAGAAGCGGATGCGGGTTTCCGATTGGTTCAGTGTGGCGCCCGTCGCATCGCGCAGCACGGCTTGATAGGGAAATCCGTTTTGTCCGTAACCGCTTGCCGGAAGCAGGCAGAGCAGGGAGAGAATCAATGTATATGCTTTTTTCATGATGTCGTGTCGTTATTTGATGAATGGGGTGGATGCCGCTCCTTGTGCGGATCGAACGGTGAGGATATAGTACCCGTTGGCGAGCGGTTCTACATTTATGTATTCTCCGTTTGACGAGCCTGCCGCTACCTGTTTGCCGAGCATGTCGCAGATGTTCCAGCGGAACGGCTGTCCGATTTCGACGAACAGTCTGTCCTTGACCGGATTGGGATAGACCCGCAGCGGCATGTCGTTTGTGCGGGTTTCGGATATGCCCGATGCCGCGATGTGTTCGGGCTGGAAGAATCCTTGTGTCAGCGTGTATTCGTTCGACGGATCGGAGAGGGTGGTTACCACAGCCTCGCCGACCGACCACACCATGCCGCTGCCTTCTGCTCCGGCTGTGGTTATCAGCGTCTGTGCATGGAACGGGAGGGCTAACGGCAGGAGCGCGGCGAATAGTATCTTTTTCATTGTCGGTCTGTTTTTTCTGGTCATTGGGGGACGTGGGTTATTTCTGGCTGATCTCTTCGGTTGCGATGTTCCCGTTGTCGTCGATCGTTACCGCGAATTTTTTCCCCGACATGGAGGTCAGTATGATTTTGTTTGCCGAGTTGGCATATTTGGCGAACGGAACGCTCATAAGTTGTTGTGTTCCTGCCGGAACGAATCCGGCGCCCTTGTCTATCTCGGTTTCGAGGAAATAGGGTCCCTTGCACCAGTCGATGGATGCGAATGCCGTTTTATCGGCAACTCCTTTTCCCACTTGCAGGGCTACCATCCCGAATTCGTTGGTGCGTGCGGTGTGTACTTCCGTATATACTTTTGTTCCGGTCGCCGACTCTTCGTGTATGGAGAGGCGCACCTGAACTTCGGTATTTTTCAGAACGGAGTTCTGGTCCGATACCACAGCCTGATATTGGAACGAATCGGGTGTCTGGGCGTAGGAGGAGAGGGCTGCCGCCGTAAAGAAACACCTGTCTCTTATACAGATCTCCGAGCCCACGAGACCGGAGCCTATCTCGTATGCC
>ERZ1027125.197-NODE-197-length-31092-cov-6.444437_pt1 | contig 31092 bp, 26 predicted proteins | sample MGYA00519249_ERZ1027125 | MGnify/ENA primary metagenome ERZ1027125 (study PRJEB26926, sample SAMN06164580) | human gut metagenome | biome: ENVO:00009003; feature: ENVO:2100002; material: ENVO:00002003 | host: Homo sapiens | place: USA | collected 2012 ... | reverse complement strand
AGATAGGCTCCGGTCTCGTGGGCTCGGAGATGTGTATAAGAGACAGGGGTGAGAGGGTCCTCCACGCACGCGTGAACACCAGAATGAAAAAACATCCTCCCTTCGGGGCGAAAAAAGAAGCTGCCTTTGCTACGATGAAAGAGAAGCCAATTTTTCAGAAAGGCAGGCGGGAGCGAATGGCAAAAAGTAAATACGAGACCCATGTCCTCCCCAACCTGGACAAGATCATCAAATGGGCCAAAGACGGGGCCACGGCAAAGGAGATTGCTGCCAACCTCCATATCGCCTACTCTACCTTCCGCAAATACCTGGACGAGGGCCAGGAGGGGGACGAGCGTTACGCGGCACTTTCGGCTGCTTTCGCGCAGGCGTGTGAAGTGCCGGACGAGCAGGTGGAAAACGCCCTGTTCAAGAGCTGCCTGGGCTACAATGCCCAGATCGTGAAGCACTACAAGCTCAAGACCGTAGAATATGACCCCGAAACGGGCAAGCGCATCCGCGAGGTCGAGACCCTTGTGGAGGCCCGCGATGAAGTCCATGTAGCTGCCAATACAGCGGCGCAAATGTTCTGGCTGACCAACCGGAAGCCGGAGACGTGGAAGTACAAGCCGGAGGCCCAGGACGGCGACGAGGACGAGGGCAGCGGCGTGGTGCTCCTCTCCCCCGTGATGGACAACCCAGGCCCACCGACGGAGGGAGGCGCAAACGATGGGTAAAGTCATCTGGACACCGCAGCCGCGCCAGGCGGCACTCATGGCCCGCTTTGAGGACGAGGCACTGTACGGCGGCGCAGCGGGCGGCGGTAAATCGGACTGCGCCCTGGCCGAGGCCCTGCGCCAGGTGGAGATACCGCATTACCGTGGGCTTATCCTCCGCAAGACCTTCCCGCAGCTCACGGAGCTGATGGACCGCAGCACGGAGATTTACAGACGGGCCTACAAAAAGGCCAGGTTTAACGAGAGCAAGCACGTCTGGACCTTCCCCTCCGGGTCCAAGATTTTCTTCGGTTCTATGCAGTACACCAAGGACCGGACCAACTACCAGGGCAAGCGCTATGACTTCATCGACTTTGACGAGCTGACGCAATTTCTCTGGGAGGAGTACAGCTACATGTTCTCCCGAAACCGCCCCAACGGGCCGGGGACCCGCTGCTACATCCGGGCGCAGGCCAACCCCGGCGGCGTGGGCCACGGCTGGGTGAAGGAGCGCTTCATCACGGCGGCCCAGCCCATGCAAACGATCTGGGAGCAGTTCAAGGTCCGCTTCCCTGACGGCCACGAGGAGACCCGCTGGAAGTCCCGCATCTTCGTGCCGTCCTCCGTGTTTGACAACAAGATACTGCTTGCCAACAACCCGGACTACCTCACCAGCCTGGCCTCCATGCCGGAGCAGGAGCGCAAGGCGCTGCTGTACGGTGACTGGGACACCTTCGCAGGCCAGGTATTCACGGAGTGGCGCAACGACAGCGACCACTACACGGACCGCATCAACACCCACGTCATCTCCCCCTTCAAGGTCCCGCAGGACTGGGCCATCTGGTGCGGCCTGGACTGGGGCTACTCCAGGCCATTCTCCGTGGGCTGGTACGCCGTGGACCGGGACCGGCGGCTCTACCGCATCCGGGAGTATTACGGCTGCACCGGCACCCCCAACACCGGCGTGAAGATGGAACCGTCCGAGGTGGCGCGGGAGATACGGCGCATAGAGGCCGAGGACCCCAACCTCAAGGACCGGCGCATCAACCGCGTGGGAGACCCGGCCATCTGGGGCAGCGACGGCACGGAGAGCATCGGCGCTCTGATGGAGCGGCAGCGGGTGTACTTCGAGCGCGGCGACCACGCCCGCATCGACGGCAAGATGCAGGTGCATCACCGCCTCGCCTTTGACGAGGAGGGCATCCCCATGCTGTATGTGTTCAACACCTGCAAGCACTTCATCCGCACGGTCCCCAACCTTGTCTACGACGAGAAGAACGTGGAGGACATCAACACCGAGGGCGAGGACCACATCTACGACGAGCTGCGCTACGTCTGCATGAAAAACCCGATAGCACCCAGGCGGAACAAGCCCCCCGCCCTGGTGGTATATGACCCGCTGGACCTGGGACAGGACCAGCAGTATGACCGTTACGATTTTTACAGGAGGTATTGATTTATGGCACTTTTCGGACGGAAGAACGAGCAGGACACGACCCTGGGCAAGCCCCCGATGGGCTGGGGCGTCCCCGGCGTGCAGAAGGACGAGAGCGTGGACCCGGAGATGGAGGCCATGCTGCTGACGGCCCCCGCCGGGCAGCGGCGCATCGGCAGAGCGGAGATCGCGGAGGCAATCAGCATCCTGACCCGCTACAAGCAGGGCAAGGCCAGCCTGGAGGAGCGCGTGGTCCAGGATGAGCTATGGTGGGAGCTGCGCCATTGGGAGGCCATCCGCAAGGGCAAGCAGCGCACGGACAACCCGGAGTACAGAGGGCCGGAGCCGTCCTCTGCCTGGCTGTTCAACAGCATTTTGAATAAGCACGCGGACGCTATGGACAACTACCCGGAGCCGGTGGTCCTCCCCCGCGAGCGCAGCGACGAGGAGAGCGCCAAGGTGCTGTCCTCCGTGCTGCCGGTCATCCTGGAGTACAACGACTACGAGCAGACCTACTCTGACAACTGGTGGGAGAAGCTGAAACACGGCACGGCAGCCTACGGTGTGTTCTGGAACAGCGCCAAGGAGAACGGCCTGGGCGACGTGGACATCCGGGAGATCGACCTGCTCAAGCTGTTTTGGGAGCCGGGCGTGACCGACATCCAGAAGTCCCGCAACCTGTTCATCGTGGACCTGGTGGACGAGGACCTGCTGGAGCAGCAGTACCCGGAGCATAAGGGCCATTTGAGCGGCGGGGCCGTGGACGTGAAGCAGTATATCTACGATGACACCATCGACACCAGCAACAAGAGCGTGGTGGTGGACTGGTACTACAAGACGACCTCCGCCAGCGGCAAGACGCTGCTGCACTATGCCAAGTTCGTGGGCGAGACCCTGCTGTTCGCCAGCGAGAACGACCCCAACTACCGGGACACGGGCTGGTACGACCACGGCCTCTACCCCGTCGTGCTGGATGTGATGTTCCCGGAAAAGGGCACGCCGGTGGGCTTCGGCTATGTCGCCATCTGCAAGGACCCGCAGCTCTACATCGACAAGCTGTCCTCCAACATCCTGGAAAACAGCATGATGACCACCAAGAAGCGTTTCTTCGTCAGCGACAGCACGGGCATCAACGAGGAGGAGTTCCTGGACTGGAGCAAGCCCCTGGTCCACGTCCAGGGCGAGCTTGACGACAGGCGCATCAAGGAGATCGTCACCAACCCGCTGGACGACATCTATGTGACCGTGGCGCAAATGAAAATCGAGGAGATGAAGGACACGGCGGCCAACCGCGACGTGAACAGCGGCAGCGCCGGGTCCGGCGTCACCGCCGCCGCCGCCATCGCCGCCCTCCAGGAGGCGGGCAACAAGGCCAGCCGGGACATGATCGCGGCCAGCTACCGCACCCACGTCAAAATCAATTCGATGTGCATTGAGCTTATCCGGCAGTTCTACGACGAGACCCGCTCGTTCCGCATCACGGGCCAGATGCCTGGCAGCTACCAGTTCATCGACATGAACAACGCGGGCATCAAGGAGCAGGAAGTGGGCCGGACCTCTGACGGCCTCCCCCTCTACCGCAAGCCCATCTTCGACCTGAAAATCAAGGCCCAGAAGAAAAACCCCTTCTCGCGCATGGAGCAGAACGAGAGGGCCAAGGAGCTGTACGGCCTGGGCTTCTTCAACCCGGAGCGGGCGCAGGAGGCGCTGGGCGCTCTGGAAATGATGGAGTTTGAGGGCATCGACAAGGTGAAGGAGCAGGTGCAGAACGGCCAGACCCTTCTCAATATCTGCCAGCAGATGTCCCAGCAGCTCGACCAGATGGCCCTTATCATCCAGACCCTCACGGGCAAGGACATGGGCATCGGAGCGGCGCAGCCTACCGGCGGCGGCCAGCAAGGCCAAGCGGCAGGCCCCATGCCCTCCAGCGAGAAGGACAGCCTTGCAAGCGGCGTCATGGAGGCCCAGCATCCCATGACCGGCTACGGGGAGCGGCTGGCAAAGCGCAGCACCCCCAGCATGGGCAACGAATGACGGGAGGCGACGTGTTATGACCCAGGTTTATGCCGAACGGGACGGCCAGCGCTGCATCCTCTCTGCCCAGGGCCACGCCACCGGCAGCGTAGAGGCGTGCGCGGCGGTGTCCGGCATCCTTTACGCCCTGGCCGGATATGTGACCAACGCCATGCGGGAACGCTATGTGGAGGTCTACACCTGGCGGATGGAGAGCGGCGATGTGCAGCTCGACTTCGACGGGGACGACGGCACGGCGGCGGCCTTTGAGATGGCCGTCATCGGCCTTGCCCAGGTGGCCCAGGCCCACCCGGAGCAGGTCCAGGTGGAGTGCCGGGAAGAAAAATAAAAATTTTTTCCGAGTTCGGGGCGAAAAGCGGAAAAGCATTTGATACGCTTATACTGTCCTCCTGCTTCACACCATGCGGGGCGGCGGTCACGGTGGGGACCGGGCCGCTGCCCTGGTGAAGTCAGGGACCGATGCACGGGGGCGATACACCCGCGACGAAAAAGGAGGCAATCCTATGAACTTCAAGCATTTGCTGGACATCCGGCTGAACCTGTTCGACGGCGGCGGTGCCGCAGGCGGAGCAGGCGCAGGGGCGGCGGCCTCTGGCGACGGAGCACCCGGCACACAGGGCGAGACCCAGGCATCCCCCGCATCCACCCGGCGGGGAAAATCGGGCGAATACCAGAATGTCATCTTCGGGAAGCAGGCCAAACCGGCGGAGGCTGGCGAGGGCGGAGACCCGGAGGGACAGCAGCGGTCCTCCGACGCCGGGAGCGACAATAAACCGGACGCGAGCACCACGTCCAATACTCTGGAGGCCAAACGCAGGGCTTTCCAGGACCTTGTGAACGGTGAGTACAAGGACATCTACACCGAGGAGACCCAGCGCATCATCGACCGGCGCTTCCGGGAGACCAGAAACCTGGAGCAGCAGGTGGGCCAGTATCAGCCTGTCATTGATATGCTGATGCAGCGCTACCAGATCGGCGACGGCGACATGGGCAAGCTGTCCCAGGCCATCGAAAACGATGACGCATACTGGTCCGAGGCCGCCGAGGAGGCGGGGATGTCCGTTGAGCAGTACAAGCAGTTCCAGAAGCTCCAGCGGGAGAACGAGGCGCTTTTGCGCCAGCAGCGCCAGCGGCAGAACGACCAGCGGGCGCAGCAGCAGCTCCAGCAGTGGTACGGCGAGGCCGAACAGGTCAAGGGGCTGTACCCCAGCTTCGACCTCAACGCGGAGGTCAAAAACCCCCAGTTCCTCTCCATGCTCCGGGCGGGCGTTCCCGTCCAGCACGCTTATGAAGTGGTCCACATGGACCAGATCAAGGCGGGCGTGGCCGCTATGCAGGCCAAGGCCACGGAGAAGCAGGTGGTGGATGGCATCCGCGCCAAGGGCGCAAGGCCCCAGGAAAACGGCACGACCTCCCAGGGTGCATTTATCGTGAAGGATGACGTTTCCAAGCTGTCCAAGAGGGACCGCGCGGAGATCATCCGCAGAGCTGCACGGGGAGAGCACATCGAGTTTTAAGCCTCTCCCCAGAAGGGAGATTTTAACATGAACACCATCCGCAAATTCATTCTGCTGCCCGTCGCGCTGAACCTGTTTGATGCAGTCATCAACAAGACGACCAGCGCAACCACCGGGAACAACCTTTCCGGCGAGATGAAAACCTTCTACTCCGACTATCTCATTGATATGGCGGAGCCGCTGCTGGTCCATGACCAGTTCGGACAGAAGCATCCCATCCCCAAGAATGGCGGTAAGACCATCGAGTTCCGCAAGTATGACCCCCTGCCCAAGGCCACCACGGCCCTGACCGAAGGTGTGACCCCCGAAGGTCAGAAGCTCAACATGGGCGTCATCACCGCGACTGTGGCGCAGTACGGCGGCTTCATCGAGCTGTCCGATATGCTGCTGCTTTCCGCCATCGACAACAACCTGGTGCAGGCCACCAAGCTGCTGGGCAGCCAGGCGGGCCGCACCCTGGACACCATCACCCGCGAGGTGCTGAACGGCGGCACCAACGTGCAGTACGCCGAGGGCCAGGTGGACAGCCGCGCCAACCTGTGCGGCGGCAGCACCACCGACAGCCAGAACCACTACCTGACCGTGGACGCCGTGCGCCGCGCTGTCCGTTACCTCAAGGTGATGAACGCGCCCAAGATCAACGGCTACTACGCGGGCATCATCCACCCGGATTGCTCCTACGACCTTATGAGTGACCCCAAGTGGGTGAACGTCAAGACCTACTCCGACCCCGACGGCATCTACGAGGGCGAGATCGGACGCATCGAGGGCGTCCGCTTCGTGGAGACCAGCGAGGCCAAGGTCTTTACCCACGCGGGCAAGGACTACGAGACCGGCACTACCTCCAGCGGCACCGTCACCCCCAAGGCATCCGCCCGTGACGTGTACTCCACCCTCATTCTGGGTGCGGACGCCTACGGCGTGACCGAGATCACCGGCGGCGGTCTCCAGCACATCGTGAAGCAGCTCGGCTCTGCCGGTACTGCCGACCCCCTGGACCAGCGCGCCACCGCAGGCTGGAAAGCCACCAAGGTGGCCGAGCGCCTGGTGGAGGCGTACATGGTCCGCATCGAGACCTGCTCCACCTTCAACAGCTAATCACCGGGGCCGCCTGCTTTACGGCGGGCGGCCCCACATTATGACCAACAGGAGGTATTTACACTATGGCTGCCAAGAAAGAAGCTGCTGCCAATGAGCAGCAGGCCACCACGCAGGCTACCCCCGCCACCGAGGCGGAGGACATCATCGCCAAGGCCAAGGCGGAAGCTGCTGCCATTGTGGCAGAGGCCCAGGCCAAAGCCAAGGAGACCCTGGAGGCGGCAAAAGAGACCGCCCCCGCCGCGCCCAAGCCGAACGACCTTGTGCCCATCCGTCTGTTCAAGGACAACGACAAGTACAAGGATGACGTTTTTGTGGCCGTCAATGGCCGCAGCTTCCAGATCAAGCGCGGCGAGACCGTGCAGGTGCCCGCCTATGTGGCGGAGGTCCTGGAGCAGAGCATGGCCCAGGACAACGCCACCGCAAACCTCATTGAGCGCGAGAGCAGCGCCTACGCTGCCGAGGCCAAGGCCCGCAACATCTAACTGAACAGGCACACCGCGAGACCCTAAAAGCGGCTGCGACACGGCGCGGCGAGGTATGGAGGGACCGACCCTTCCGCCCCGCCGCGCCTTTTATCATACAGAAAGGAGGTAGACCCCCTATGGACAGGACCATCAATGTGACCGTGACCGGCGAATTTGTCCGCAAGGACAGCAAGAACGCGGGCGTGCAGGGCGAGGCCAATGTGACCGGCCTGCACATCGTTATGAGCGATGACTGGGAGGCGTTCTCCAAGCGCATCATCTGGCGCAACGCCCTGGGCGAAAGCCCCGTGGCGGTGCTGCTGTACAACAGCGTGGAGGACCTGGTGGCAAAGAAGGACCCGCTGACCTTCGACACGGCCATTCCGGCGGAGCCGCTGGCCCTGGAGGGCTGGTGCAGCTTTACCATTGAGGGATTCCGGGAGAGCAACCCCACCGCCGTTGCCATCACGGTGACGGACCATCTGCTGGTGAAGCCGAACGACGCCTACACCACGCCGAAAGAGCCTACGCCCACCCAGGCGCAGCAGCTCCAGACCCAGATCGACGGCATTGTACCCCAGGTGAGCACCCTGGTGGGAAACGCCATCGAGGCGCTGGAGCAGGCCGAGGAGGCCGTGAAGGTGTGGGAAGCCTATGACAGCGCAAAGACCTATCTGCCCCTCCAGAAGGTGAGCAGGCTGGGCAGCTCCTACATCTGCAAGGCAGCGTGCAAGGGCGTGGCCCCGGAGCTGGACGTGGCCGGAGGCGTGGAGGGTGCCCACTGGCTGCTTATCGCCTCCAAGGGCGACCAGGGAGAACAGGGCGCAGAGGGACCCCAGGGCAAGACCGGAAAGCAGGGCATCCAGGGCGAGCGCGGCCTGACCGGCGAGCGCGGCGTCCAGGGCATCCAAGGCATCCAGGGACCCCAGGGCGTTCAAGGCGCTGCTGGCCCGGTTGGACCCACGGGACCGGAAGGACCCCAGGGCGTGCAGGGGCCGCAAGGACCGCGCGGCATCGACGGCGTGGCCGTGCAGACGGCTGGCATGGTCAATTTCAGCGTGACCGACGAGGGGCATCTGCTGTGTACCTACACCGGCAACGAGGCCCCGGACTATTACATCAACGATGCAGGGCATCTATGCCTAAACATCTGACGGAAGGAGGAACCATCTATGCCTACCATTGATCTGGGCAAGGTTGTGGGTCCGCAGGGACCCCAGGGCGTGCAGGGCGCAAGAGGCCCGCAGGGCGCGACCGGCGCTCAAGGCCCGAAGGGAGAGCAGGGCATCCAGGGACCCCAGGGTGAGACCGGGGCCAAGGGCGCGACCGGCGCGACCGGCGCACAGGGACCCGCCGGTGCCGACGGCTCTACCCCTAACATCCAGGTGGGGACGACCGCCACGCTGGCCGCCGGAAGTGCGGCCACGGTGAAGCGGCGGGCCGGAAGCCCGGACGCTGCCCCCATCTTCGACTTCGGCATCCCCAAGGGCGCGGACGCTGTAAACCCCGGCGACATGACCAAGGCGGTCTATGACCCCAAGGGCAAAGCCCAGGACATTTTTGCCTATGCAGACCAGAAAATGCCCAAGACGGGCGGCGCGTTCACCGGCGGCGTGTCCGGCGTGTCGCCCACCAGCGGCAGCACCAAGGGCTTCCGCAACATCTACTTCGGCAGCGGCGCTCCCGCCTCCAGCCTGGGGGCCAACGGCGACGTTTACATCAACATCGGATAAGAGGAGGACACGAACATGATTAAAGCAGGCAATCACACCATCAGCGACAAGGGCTTCACGGTGGTGACGGAGAACATCGGCGGGGTCCCCCGCCAGGCCGTGGTGGCAGAGCTGCCCGGCGGCATCAGCGACGAGGCCCTGGCCGCGTTCTGCGCCGGTCCCATTGAGGTGCTGGCCGAGGACGGCAGCACCACGGCGACCTACACCGGCCCCTTCCGCGTGGTCTCCCACGGGCTGAAACTGACCCGCACCAGCGAGGACAGCGACGTGGCCGCCCTGACGGCCCAGGTGGCGGAGCTGGAGGCCAAGCTGTCCCACGAGAAGAGCGAGAAGGAAAGCGCCCAGAGCGCCCTTGCACGCCTCAACGAACAGCTTACCACCCTCAAGATGACCCTGGAGGCCAACAGCGCGGACAAGGCCGTGGTTGACGCAGCTCCCAGCGCGGGAAAGGCCGTGGTTGACAAAGCTCCCGTGGAGGCCATGGATGCAGCGGGCAGCGTGTAAGGACTGGGCGGAGGCTTCCTGTCTGATCTCCAACCTCCTGGCAGAGCTGGAGCAGCCCTGCCGGATGTGCCGGGAGGACAGCCTGGTGCTGACCGGGCGCTCCCCCACCGGCGAGACCGTGACCATCCGGCTGGGACCGGACCTGGTGCTGGAGGCAGAGGGCTGCGACGAGCTGCTGGATGCAGCACGAAAGCGAGGGTGCCCCGATGGCTGACAGACAGACCGATGACTTCAAGCTGGGCAACAAGGCGGCTGATATGTGGCTTTACACGGCAGACGCCTGCGCCAATGAGAAGGTCATCCCCAAGAAATACCGCTACACCACCGGAACGGCCCTGATGAACGGTGCGGAGGCCATCTGCTCGTGCATTGAGGGCGCAAACCTCATTGACCTGCGGGAGAGACCGGCGGAGCGGCTGGCGATGCAGCGTGAGGCCCTTTGCGCGTGCAAGAAGCTGGAGCGGAAGATACTGCGGATGGCAGAAAGCAAGCAATACCCCGGCGTGAGCGGCCAAAAGGCCGCGACCTGGAGCAAGGCGGTGATGACGGTGCGCTATATGTGCGCCGCCTGGTACGAGAAGGACCGGAGCCGCGCTGCCCAGGCGAGAGAGGATGTTCGGCGGCGATAGCTGCCTTTCATTGGGGTATAGCCTGTTCGCGCCGTCTACTGGGGCCTGCGCTCCCCGAACTCGAATGACAACAACGCGTACAACATCAACACCGACGGCACCGTGAACAACAACAACGTGTACAACGCCAACTTCGCGCCGCGTCCCGCTCTGATGGAATTACCGTGTACAAGTAGCCCTTGCGGCGAAAGCAGAGGCCCATCATCAAAGGAGGCTATATCCCGTCGTCCGTGGACATGAACACGGGGGATAAACACATGGCACCGACGCTGCCAGGCTCGCTACCGGGGAAAGCCCCGGACACCTCCGGCGGAGGGAGATACTGGCCGCTATCAGCGATGCCGGACCTGCGCTCCACCATCCGAAAACCAAGCAAGGATGTGTGATATGACCTATCAGGAACTATGCTCCTTTGACACCCTATGGACGGCCTACCACCGGGCCAGACGGTGCAAGAGGGGCAAAAAGAGTACGGCACCCTTTGAGTACAGCGCAATCGAGGAGCTGCTGATACTCTCAAAATCGCTTTTGCAAGGGACGCACCAGCCGGACCCACTGGACGCGTTCTATATCTACGAACCCAAGAAGCGGCTTATCCAGGCCCCGACGTTCCGGGACAAGGTGGTGCAGCACGCGCTCACGGATTACATCGTCTACGACGAGCTGGCCCGGAGCTTCACACTGAACACCTACGCGGCCCAGTACGGCAAGGGGACCCATTACGGGCTGGAGATGCTGAAACGGCACATGAGGACCTATTTCCTGCGGCGGAAGGGCGCGGACGAGGCGGCACGCAAGGCCGCCGGTCTGCCCCACCGGCCCATGGAGGAATGGGACTACGCCGAGGGCTGGGTCATCAAGGGCGACATCCGCCACTTCTTCCAGAGCATCGACCACCGGCGGCTCAAGGCCGCGCTGGAACCCCGGTTTCCCGACCCGGACATCCGGGCGCTGATGTGGCGATACATCGACGCCGTGGACGAGGGCCTGGCCCTGGGACACCAGACGAGCCACATCTACGCGGTGTTCTACGTCAGCTCCTTCATGCACTATGTGGGTGAGAAGCTGCACCTGCCGCTGGCAGGGATGTATATGGACGACTGGTATGTGATCTGCCCGGATAAGGCGACAGCGGTTGAGGCTCTGCGCCTTGCAAGGCTTGAATTTGCCAAGCTGGGCCTGGAGCTGAACGACAAGACCAACATCTTCCCCTTGCAAAACGGCATCGACTTCTGCGGCTTCCACACCTATCTGACCCGGACGGGCCAGGTGGTCAGCAAGCTGCGCTACTCCTCCATCAAGCGGATGAAACGACGCATCCGGCTGTGGGAGAAGCAGTACGCAGCGGGCGAGGTGTCGCGGGAGAAAATCATGGAGAGCTTTACCGCCTGGGAGGCACACGCCAAGCACGGCGACACAAAGCAGCTCCGCAGAGAAATGCGGTCCAGGTTGTTGATGGCTCTGGACCGCGCAGACGAGGCCAGGCGGGCGGCGGGCATCCCCGCTGCCCGGCCCGGACCTGACGAAAGGAGAACAAAACGATATGGGACAGTTACTTTCCAATCTGGCAAACGGCAGCCTGGTGAAGCTGGCGGAAAACAGCAAGCCCACCAAGTTCATCAAGCTGGACAATGACCACTACGGCACCGGCACGGGCGTGACCCTTATCCGCAAGGACACCTTCAATGAGCGCCAATGGGAGGCCAGCTACGACAGCAGCTACAAGAACCGATATATCGGCTGCCTGCTGGACAACTTCTGTGACGGCATCTGGCCGCTGAAGCTGGACGAGAAAATCCGGGAGTGCCTGGTCCCCGTCCCCATTGTGGTGGCGGAAGGCAACCAGGTGGCGACGCTGCACACGATCTACCGCAAGGGCTTTGCCCTCTCCTGCACGGAGGCGGGCGTGAGCGGCTGGCAGACGGAGGGCAAGGCGTTCAGCTATTTCTCCGACAACGCAAAGCGCATCGCCTATCTGGACGAGACGGCGACCGCCGTCTACTGGGGCCTGCGCTCCCCGCACTCGGATGGCAACAACGCGTACCACTTCGGCACCGGCGGCACCGTGCACGTCGACAGCGTGTACAGCGCCTACTTCGCGCCGCGTCCCGCTTTTAATCTTAAATCTTCTATCGTTGTATCTGACAGCACAGACAGCGATGGATGCTACACGGTTGAGAGCGTGCCGGGCAACGACGGCGGGCTGTATGTGAAGAACAACGGCCTGTGGGTCCGCGCGGTGTAAGAGAAGCACCCAGAAAGCCGGGCGGCGGCGTGCCGCTGCCCGGCAAATTCTATGAGAGGAGGCGGCGGTATGCCGAGCATCAATGAAGTTATCGAACGGGTGAACCGGGCGAGGCCGGACGCCATCGACGACGAGACCAAGGCGGCGTGGCTGCTGGAGCTGGACGGACAGCTCTACCGGGAGACCATCCTGCGGCACCAGCTCACGAGCGGGCGCGGGGCCAAGGGACCCGTCGCCGTCTGTCCCACCTGCGGCGGGACGGAGATCACCTATGACCGGGTGATGGACAGCAACCTGTGTCCGGCGTGCGGCTGGACCGACCTGCCGGACTTTCCCAAGGCGTTCCCGGAGGACGGGGACAAGCCCCTGCTGGTGGAGGCCCCCTACGACGGGCTGTACGACCTGTACCTTATGAGCAAGGTGGACTTCTACAACCGGGAGGCCGACAACTACAACAACTCCGCCCTGGCGTACAACGCGGCGCTGGACGAATGGCGGAAACAGTATCACCGCAGGCACCTGCCCATCGGCGGCGGGGGTCTGACGGGTCTATTTTAGGAGGAGGGGCGAGATGAACCTGCCATACATGACGGCGGCGACCGGCAAGAACCGCAAGCAGATCATCGCCTTTGCCGGGCTGAACTACGGCCAGGGGGCCGGGGACGGCGAGCTGGCAGAGAGCTGGGGCCTCTCCTCCGCCCGCTTCCCGTGCCTCAGTCAGCGGGACGGGCGCAAGACCGCCGGGACCTACACCAGCCCCACGGGGCTGTACGCACGGGGGAAGCTGTGCGTGGTGGACGGGACCGACTTTCTCTATGACGGCAAGGTGGTGGGCCATGTGACTGCGGGCGAAAAGCAGTTTGCCACCATCAACACCAAAATCGTCATTTTCCCCGATAAGGTCTACTACGACACGGAGGCGGAGAAGTTTGGGATGCTGGCGGCGGAATACCCCGGCTTCCCCGGCGACGTGACCTTCACGGCCAACACCCTGACCGTGCCGGAGCAGAGTTACATCGACCAGGCGGCGGAAAACGCAGAGACCAAGGGCAGCGTGGCCGCCGACACATCCATCACCGCCTACACCGGGGCCAGCGTGAACAAGACCACGGGAGCGCTGACTATGAGCGGCGGGACCGCAGGGACCCCGGACAAGCTCAAGGCGGGCGATTACATTCAATACGACTGCGACAGCTCCAAGGAGTACATGGTGGTACAGAGCAGCGCAAAGCAGAGCGACGGGACCTACCAGATCACCTATCTGCTGCACACGGCGGCGCTGCACAAATACCCAGGCTTCGACGAGCTTTTCAAGGCCGGAGACGCAATCGAAATCTCCGGCTGTACGACCTGCGCCGCGAACAATGGCAGCCACATCATCCGCTCCCTGGAGGCGCGGAAGCTGACCTTCACCAAGGACATCTTCACCAAGACCGGCGTGGAGGCCGGGACGGTGATGCTGGAGCGGAAGGTGCCGGACCTGACGTGCATCTGCGAGTGCGATAACCGCATCTGGGGCGCGGAGGGCAAGACCATCTACGCCAGCGCCCTGGGCGACCCGACCAACTTCTACGTCTACGACGGGGTGTCCACGGACAGCTACGCCGTGGCCGTGGGCACGGAGGGCGAGTTCACCGGGTGCATCGCCTACTCCAGCACGGTGCTGTTCTGGAAAGAGAATTGCCTGCACAAGGTCCTGGGCAGCTATCCGGCGCAGTATGAAATCTACACCTACACGGTGCCCGGCATCCAGAAGGGCAGCGAGAAGTCCCTGGCCGTCATCAACGAGACGCTGTTCTACAAGGGCCGCAACGGTGTGTACGCCTACTCCGGCGGGACCCCGGAGCTTCTGACGGAGAACTTCGGGACCCGGCGCTTCTTCGACGCGGTGGGCGGCACGGACGGCGAGCGCTACTACATCTCCATGCGGACGGAGAAGGGCGACTGGGAGCTGTACGTCTTTGATACGCTGCGGGCCATCTGGCTGCGGGAGGACGCGACCCACGCGCTGGACTGGGCCTATCTGGACGGGACGCTCTACTTCCTGGACGGGGCCACGGGCAAGCTGATGACCACCGGGCAGGACTACTCCGAGGAGGGCCTGGTGAACTGGAGCGCAACGCTGTGCCAGATGGACGAGACGAGCCACGGGCGCAAGTGCTATTCCAAGCTGTACCTGCGGGCGGACCTGGAGGCCGGGGCCTGGCTCAAGGTGGAGATCAGCACGGACGGAAAGCCCTTCCGACAGGTGTTCTCCACCCACAACGAGCGGGCCAAGACCCTGCAAGTCCCCATCCTGCCGGTGCGGTGCGACAACTTCCGCATCCGGCTGTCCGGCAAGGGCGGATGCCTGGTCAAGAGCATCATCCGGGAGTTCGCCCTGGGCAGCGAATATTAAGGGGGTGACAGGGCATGGCAACCACCCTCCCCGGCTCCCCTCCTTCGTTTGACCGCAACGACGTGAACGGGACCGTAAAATCTCTGTGCAACTACACCAGAAACCTGCAAGAAAATCTGGACTTCATGCTGGGGCAGCTTCAAAAGAGCATGACCGCCATACAGACCAGTGTGGAGGGGCTGAACAGCAAGGTCTCCAGCCTGCAAACCACCCTCTCCGGGGTGCAGCAGAGCGTGAGCACACTGGGCAGCGAGTACAACAAGCTGGCAGCCCGCGTGACGGCGCTGGAGCAGAAAACCAACTGAAAGAGGAGGTAATCCGACATGGCAAAACCCGATATGTCCAGGAACAAAGACCTGGCGGGCAAGACCGTCTCCAAGGGCGGCTACAACATCAGCTATAACGAGAACGGCTATGCCACCAGCGCCATCAAGACCGGAAGCAAGACCGGCAAGGCCGCCGCGCCCAGCGCCGACACGGTGGGCGGCGGCAGCGACCGGGGCAGCTACGGCGGCAGCGTATATGACCAGGAGCATTTTTCCAATGACGAGCTGCGGAGCGCGGCGGAGGTCCGGGCGGCAGCGGCGGCAGGCAAAACGACCTGGGCAGACGCCCACGACTATGTGGAGCGCATCCGCAGCAACTACGGCTATTCCGGCGACAGCGACGGCAGCCGCTACATTCCCCTGGAGATGGGCGGCGGCGGACGAGGAAACGGAGGCGGCGGTTTCTCCTACGAGGCGGCCCCCACCTACACCAGCCGCTACCAGAACCAGATCGACGACCTAACCCGCCAAATCCTTAACCGGGAGGTGTTCAGCTACGACCCGGAGAAGGACCCCACCTATCAGCAGTACAAGGAGAGCTACACGCGCAGCGGCGAGCGGGCGATGCAGGACACCCTGGGGCAGGTCAGCGCCCGCACAGGCGGCCTTGCAAGCAGCTATGCGGGCAGCGCAGCGCAACAGACCTATGACAACTACATGGGGGCGCTTGCCGATAAAATCCCGGAGCTGAAACAGCTTGCCTACTCCATGTACCAGGACGAGGGCAACACCCAGAGGGCAAACCTGGAAATGCTGGTGGCCCTGGAGCAGGGCGACTACGCCAAGTACGCCGACCTCCTGGCCCAGTACAACACGGACCGGAGCTTCGACTACGGCGTGCATCGGGACAATATCGGCGACGAGCGCTACAACAACGAGTGGAACTATTCCGTGGGCCGGGACCAGATCGCGGACAAGCGCTACGAGGACGAGACCGCCTACAACCGGGAGACCTACAAGGACGAGACGGAGTACAACCGGGCGCTGGCAAAGGCCCAGACCCTCGCGGCGGGCGGCGACTTCTCCGGCTACAAGGCCCTGGGGTACACGGACCAGGAGATCGCGGGCCTCAAGAGCGCATACAACAAGGCACAGGCATCCGTTCGCTCCGGCGGTGGGTCCTCCAGAGGCGGCAGCTCCGGCGGAAGCAAGAGAGGCGGCTCAAGCGCCAGCGAGGACGTGTACGCAGGAATGTACAAGGCGGGCATCCGCAGCGAGGGCGACGCATACGCCTGGCTGCTGTCCGCCGGGTACAACACCACCCAGGCCGGAAAACTGGCCGGGTATTACGCCGACTGGATGAAAAACCAGGGCGGCAGCGGAAACAGCGGCAGCGACGCCCAGATCGGCAACCGGCACGGGGATAGCTGGATTTATATTCCCGGCCATGGCCGCTTCACCTACGACGAGGTGGAGAACTACGTCAACAGCGGAAAGGTCATCGAGACCTACGACAGCGCGACCAACACCTACACCTACAAGTGGAACGGCAATAAGAAGTAAGGAGGCGGCCCTATGGCAAGCGCAAGCGATTTTTTGAAGAAGCGGACGGCGGCGCGGCAGCAGGCCGAGAGCATCCAGAGCAGCGACAAGACCCCTCTGGGCAAGAATGACGACGGCACCGTAACGCGGGCGAGCAACTTTCTGCGGAACAAAGCCGCAGAACGCCGGGCCGTCATCGACCAGCAGTACGGCAAGGATGCCTACGGCGGCAGCGGCAGATACGAGGCGGACAAGGCCCAGGGCTTCAATTCCTGGCTGGAGAGCGTGAACGGCCTCTCCAGCCAGTTGGGCAGCGACTACCAGAGCCGGGACGGCAAATTCCAGAGTGCCGCAGACTTTGGGAAGTACCGGGACGACAACGACGCCCGCATCAGCGTGATGCAGAACAGGGCCAACGCCTACCGCACCTACTTCCAGGACAACCGGGAGATATACGGAGAGGATGCCGTGAACGGCGTCCTCTCCACCCTGGACCAGGGCAGCAAGTACCTGGAGGAGCTGCGGGGCGGGCTGAACAGCGAGTATGACTTCTGGTCCCAGTTCAAGGACGAGAACGACTACAACACCTACCAGCGGGGCAAGGAATATGCCGCGCTGGCGGAGAAACCCGATTTTGCAGAGAAAAGCCAGTACAAGAGCACGGCCAACGGCCAGGAGAAATTCAACGCATGGAGCGGGACCTACTCCAACAGCGGCTTTGACGACATCGCCTACGACTACATCAACCGCAACGAGGAGGCCCGCAGCCGCCAGATGCTCTCCGACATCCAGAGCAACGCGTCCCTGCTGGGCCTGGACAACAGCGAGCGGCGGGAGATGACGGATGACGAGATCGCCACCTTCAACTACCTGTACGCCCAGGACACCGCCAACGGCGACGCGGAGCACAAGAACGCCTACGCCTACATCGACTACCTGACCGGAGACCTCAACTACCGCCAGCGGGCCAAGGCCGAGGAGGAATGGGCCACCTACGCCAAGGAGCACCCGGTGGGGTCCTCCGCGTTCAGCGTGCTGGAAAGCCCTCTCAAGGGCCTTTCCTACCTGGGCCAGGCTGCGGATTACCTCTCCGACGGTGAAATCGACCAGAACGCAGGCTACAACAAGTTCAGCTACATCAACAGCGCCATCCGCGACGAGGTGAACACCATCGTGGAGGACAACTGGGGCGGTGTGGGCAGCTTCGCCTACCAGACCGGCATGAGCATGGGCGACTTCCTGCTGAATACCGCCATCACCGGCGGCAACCAGGCGCTCTCCCTTGCCATCATGGGCACCGGCGCGGCGGCGGATGCCACCATCTCCGCAAAGGACCGGGGCCTGTCCGATAACCAGGCGTTCGCCCTGGGCACCATCGCAGGCGCGGCGGAGATAGTCACCGAGAAGGTCAGCCTGGATGCCCTGCTGGACAAAACCGCGCTCACCAAGAGCGCCATGGGCTACTTCCTCAAAAACACCCTGGCCGAGGGCAGCGAGGAAGTGGGCAGCGACATCATCAACCTGGTGGCCGATGTGCTCATTTCCAAGGACAAGAGCGAGTGGCAGACCTCCATCGACGCCTACGAGGCCGAGGGCATGACCGAGAAGGAGGCGTTCTGGCGGGCCGTCCGGGACCAGGCGGAGAACATGGGCCTGGACTTCCTGGGCGGCGCTGTCTCCGGCGGCGTGATGTCCGGCGCGGGCATCGCCATCAACGCAGGGCTGAATGAATACGGCGCACGGCGCACCGGCGCGGAGTTCCAGGCGATGGGCGACGACGTGGTGCAGGCCACCATCCAGGAAGGGCTTGCAAGCGACCCCAGCACCCAGAGCTACAAGCTGGCCGTGCAGCTCCAGCAGAAGCTCGACGCCGGGCAGACCCTCACCAACGCAGAAATCGGGCGGCTGTACCAGGCCAACGTGCAGGCCATCGACGCGGAGGACGGCAGCGGCGACCTGCTGCTGCGGGCCGCCGAGGAAGTGACCCAGAAGGGCCGCGTGACCAACAACACCGCCATCGACATTTTGAGCAACCCCACCGCCATCAACACGCTGACGCAGGAGGCTGGGCTGAACATCAGCGAGGACATGAGCAAGTCCCAGCAGCGCAAGGCCGTCAAGAACGCCGTGGAGGCCCTTGCAAGGACGCAGAGCGACGTTTCCGCGAACACGAGGGAAACTGCCCCCGCCGCAACGGAAGCCCGGCAGGCGGCCACGCAGGAGACCGTGCGCCCCGCCATGCAGGTGGAGCAGCAGCGCCCTGCGGCGCAGCAGGCGTATGACATCCGCCGCGTGCGGGACGCTGCGGCCAGCCTGGGCGAGAACGGGGCCAAGGCCCTCACCGCCAGCTACGACGGCAACGTGCGGGCCGACGACTACTACGCAGGCTTCGCTTCCTACTATGAGGCGGGCATCTCCGGCATCGACATGGACAAGGTGCAGAGCCGCTATGCCGCGCAGCTCAACCAGGCGCAGCGCTTCGCGGCCTACTCCGCCGGTCAGAACGACGCGGCGGCCTCCCTGGCCCTGGAGCGGGAGGGCGTCAAGAGCGCCACGGTGTACGGCGACGAGGCGGGCTTCGTGCAGTCCGAACATTCCGCCAGCCTGCCCAAGGAGACCGTGCGCTTCTACGACAGCCTGGCCCGTGCCGCCGGGGTGAAAATCCAGATGGCAGAGGCCACCGGCAAGGGCGGCGCAAACGGATGGTACAGCAACGGCATCATCCACATTGCCAACGACGCAGAGAACCCCGGCACGGTGGTGGCAAAGCACGAGATCACCCACCGGATGCAGGAGATGGCCCCGGAGGCATACCGGAAGTACCGCGACTATGCCATGTCCGCGCTGACCGAGCGGGACGGCTCTACCGCCTCCATCGTGGAGCAGTACAAGAGCCGCTACGCCGAGGCAGGCGTGAACCTCTCCACGGAGCAGGCCATGGACGAGATCGCCGCCGACTTCACCGAGGCGCTGACGGTTGACCCGGCCAGGTTTGAGACCCTGGCAAAGGAAAACCGCAGCGTGGCCCGGAAGCTGCTGGACGCCGTGCGGGACTTCATCCGCAAGGTCAAGTCTCTGTTCAAGGGCAACAAGACCGCGCAGAACCAGGCTGCCGCCAACGCCTACGGCGTGAGCATCGACACCCTGGAGGAAGCGGCCCGCCTCTGGGAGGAGGCACTGAAAGCGACCAGCGAGCAGACGGCAAACAAAAACGCCGCCCAGACGGACGGCGGCACAAAATTCTCTATCAAACGGACCTCTCAAATGACGCTGGCCCAGCAGCTCAAGATGTTTTACGACGGGAAGATGGCCTCCAGCGATGCGTTCTACTTCGGAGTGACCCCTGCGGTGCTGGAGAAGTCCGGCTTTGATGCGCTGCCCCTGGCTATGACCATCGGAGACTTCCGCAAATCCACCCAGAAGAAGCACAACATCCCCCGCCGCGTTCTGAAAAACCTTATGGGCAACCTGGCTTCCCCTCTGTTCTCCTTTGGGAGTGGAGACCGGGCCGGTATCGTTCTGAACGACATCGACGGCGACGGCTACACGCTGCTGGCAGCGCTGGAGCGCGGGACCGATATGGACCGCAAGCCTGTCAATGTCATCAACAGCCTGTACGGCCTTGAGCACCCGGCGGAATGGATTAAGAACCAGATCGACAGCGGGAACGAGTTTGTCCTGTACGATGAAAAAAGAGCAAATGCGTTTCTCCAGACCTACGGCTACATGGCCTCGGTGGGAGATGGCATTCGCTCTACGGGTGAGAGTGTAACCCAGAACGGGGCGGAAGTCAAGACCAAGTTTTCTCTCAAGACCCCGGTGGAGGAGACGGACAAGCTGCTGGCCCTGCACAACAAGGACGAGAACAGCATCCTGGCTGCCATCAAGCTGGGCGGCCTGCCCATGCCCTCCATCGCCATTGTAAAAGCCAGGGACGGGCACACCAAGTACGGCCCCATCTCCCTTGTGTTCAGCAAGGACACCATCGACCCGCAGCTATTCCGCGCCAACAAGGTGTACGGCGGCGACGCCTGGACGCCGACAGCTCCGCGAGTAGATTACCCCGTGAACAGCAAAAAGGCATCCCAGGTGGAGCACGAGCTGCACCGGCTTGCCGGGGATGTCTCCGTGGCCGGGGGTATCTTCGGGAACAGCGCCGCTCTGCGCTCTATGGGCATCGACGACACCAGCACCAGGAGCCCGGCAGAGCTGGCGGAGAAGCTGGCCTCCACGGACACGGTGCGGGCGGCCTATCTGGCAGACCAGGGCAAGAGCCTGGAGCCGGTGAAGATGGACAAGGTGTGGGACAAGTTCGGTAACGACACCCTGCAAAAGGTGGTTGACCGCCTGGGCGTGAACACGCTGGCTGAAATCGAGGCCAACCTGGAGACCGGCGAGAGCGTGAAGGACGCCCTGGGCGAGAATGCCGAGGTCATCCGCGACATTCTCCGGGACTACTACCGGGAACAGGGCGAACCCATGCTCCGCAGAATGGCCGTCAAGAGGCATTGGACCGACGCGGAGATCAACGAAAGACGGCAGACCCGCATCGACAATTCCATGGACGGCGTTTCCATCTTCACCCTGGAGGACATCGTTCACCACGCATGGGATATGTACCAGGACGGCGGCGCGACCAAGGGCGAAATTGACCGGATGGCTACCTCTGACGCGCTGCGCAGCGCCGTGGATGACCACGCCGTTGAGGAGTGGATTGCCGGGAAGCTGGACGGCCTGCTGGGCGAGGCGGGCATCTACAATGGCAAGGACCCCTACACCCCATCCGGCAATCTCCGCAGCTTCTCGCAGCTCCACTATGCCTACACCCTGGAGAACATCGTCAAGGCGATGAAGGAGGGCCAGGAGGAGCGCGGCGGCAACACCTGGGGCGCAAGCGCCAAGACCCTGCAATCCGTGGCGACGCCGGAATACCGCAGCATCCAGGAGATCAAGGCGGACAGTGGGCGGCTGGGCATGGACGAGGGGGCCGAGTATGAAGCAAAGCTCCAGGCCATTGATGACCAGATCGGCAGCATCATCACGAAAATCAAGCAGGGAAACAAGGCTCATTCCGACAATTCCTTCGTCGAGAGCGACATCATCGGCAGCATCCTGATGGAAACGTCCAAGGGCAAGAGGACGGTGGACGCTATCATGCGGGCCTTCTCCAAGGAGGGGTACAAAATCAGCAGCCAGACGGCCCAGGACATCCAGGCCGTCTACCAGGAGGCGGCGGAAATGCCCACCGGCTACTTTGAGGCCAAGCCCCAGAGGGCCGTCGGCTTCGACGAAGTGCTGGCCGCCGTCATCCCCGATGACAGCAGCAAAAAGCTGCGGGACGGTCTGGAGCAGGCCGGTGTGCGGATGCTGGAATACAAGACCGGAGACGACGCGGACCGCCTTGCCAAGATCAACAGCGTGGAGGGCGCACGCTTCTCCCTCAAGACCGTTCCCCCTGTGAAGCCGACAAGCGACGACTGGAAGCCGGGGGCAACCTTCGACGAGGTTAAGGCCGCCCATCCGACCCTGTTTGCCCTGGACGCCGACGAGGCGGACACCCGCAACCCGACACAGATTTCCGGCACGGTCAAGAGCTACCGCAAAATTTACGATGCCCTCCAGGCAGAGAATTTCGACGGGACCATCCTGGATGCAAGCTCCGGCCTGGGCTACGGGACCAGAGCCGGGCGCGAGGAGTACGGCTTTGACGTGGACGACATCGAGCCGTTCCCGGATGCCAAGTACCAGCCGAACTACACCGATTACTCCGCCCTGGACAAGACCTACGATGTCATCATCAGCAACGCGGTCCTTAACGTCATGCCCCAGGACCTCCGCGACGCTATGGTGGTGAAAATCGGTGAAATGCTGAACCCCGGCGGGCGGGCGTTTATCAACGTGCGCGGCACGGATGTGAAGAACGCCGGGAGCAAGGTTGCCATCAACGACGATCTGATGGAGTATTTCATCTCCAACACCGGCAGCTATCAAAAGGGCTTCACGTCCAAGGAACTGGTCTCCTACCTCAAGGACGCCCTGGGCGACGGCTTTACCGTGGAACCGACCCGGAAATTCGGCGCTGTCAGCGCCATCGTGACCCGCGACGGAGACAGGCTGTCCCTCAAGGGAAGGGACATTCTCCAGGAGAACGCCGCCTTGCAGGAGGAAAACCGGCTGCTGCGGGAGCAGATGAAGGATTACATCGCCATCCAGCGCCGAAACGGGAAGCTCCAGGAGAGCCGGGACTACTGGCAGGGCCAGACCCGGCGGACCCAGCGCGTGACCACGGACAAAAAGGCCGTGACCGCCGCCGCGAAACAGCTTATCCAGAACTACGGGGCCGACATCGCGGTGAAGGACATCCAGGGAGACCTCCAGAGCCTCTATGACTACATCGCCAGCGGCTACGACGGCAAGGACGAGCTGACCTACACCGAGGCTCGCCGCCGGGCGGAGGACATCGCGGAAACCCTGGTGAGCAACGCGGTGGCCGTGGACAGCGATATGTACGATGCGTACAGCGACCTGCGGGACTACCTGCGGACGACCAAGATCATCTACGGCAAGGAGTACCACGGGGACATCGCGGACTATGGCGACTTCCGCAAGCGGCAGTTCGGACGTCTGAACCTGGGCAGCGAGGGCCACACCAACATCGACCAGGTGTACCAGGAGCTTTCCTCCCGCTGGCCGGAGTTTTTCAGCGAGCAGGAGCAGACCCACCCAACGGACCAGCTCCTCCATATCGTGGAAGTGCTGGACGGCATCAGCGAGATCAACGAGTACAACCCCTTCTCCCGCCACATGGACCAGGCCGTGACCGGCGCGGCGAACGAGATCATGGAGACCTTCTTCGACCTGCCCCAGACGCGAAAGACCTTTGCGGACCGGCAGGCATTGAAGCTGGAGAACGCCAAGGCCAAGGGCCGGGAGCAGGTCCAGAAGGTGCGGGAGCAGTACACCACCCGCCTGGCGGAACTGCGGGAGCAGAACCGGCAGCGGGTACAGAACGCCATCGCCAAGGAGCGGGAGACCCGCGAGCGGCAGATGGGTGCCCTGAAAGACCGCTATGCGGCCAAGGACGCAGCGGGCCGGGAACGCCGGGCGGCCCGTGAGCTGCGGGCCAAAATCACCCGTCATGCAAGCGCTCTGTCCCAGAAGCTCCTCCGCCCCAGCGACCAGCACCACATCCCGGAGGCCATGCGCGGAAGCGTGGCCGCTATGCTGGAGAGCATCAACCAGGAGAGCCAGTACACCCTCGACGAGAACGGCAAGCGGGTGAAGGATGGCAGCGGCACCCCCACCAAGCGAACCGAGGCGTTCCGCGCCCTCAAGGAGCAGTACGCCAAAATCGTGGCCGAGGGCGGGGATATGGTCATTGACCCCTCCCTGCTGGGCAGCGACGCCGACGGCATCAAGGGCGGCTTTGATGCGGTCATCGCCATGAAGGACACCAAGCTGGCCGACATGAGCGTGGCGCAGCTTCAAACCGTGTGGCAGGTGGTCAAGGCTGTTGAGCACAGCGTGAACACGGCGGGGAAAGTCCTGTCCAAGGCCAAGTACGCCAGGACGGCGGACTGGGCGCAGGCTCTCTCCATCGGGACCAGCAGCCGCCGGGCCAAGAACAGCCTGACCAGCAACCACGCCCTCATTGACCTGGAGACCCCGTACACCTTCTTCTCCCATTACGGAGAGGCGGGCAAGGCGGTCTACCGGATGCTGCGGGACGCGCAGGACCAGCAGCAGCTCATGGTGGACCATGTGGCCGAGGAGGTCCGCAAGATCGTGGACCCCAAGACGGTGAAGAAGCTGGAGGCGACCACGCAGACCTTCACCACGGAGCGAGGCGAGAAGCTGACCCTTTCCACGGCCCAGGTGATGGAGCTGTACGAGCTGGTGAAGCGCAAACAGGCCCACGACCACCTGCTCAAGGGCGGCGTGGTCCAGCCAGAGATCAAAACCTCGCAAATCCGGCGCGGCACGGACAGCATCCGCCTGACGGAGGGCGACCTGGCGAACATCACCGGGACGCTGACACCGGAGCAGGTGAAGATCGCGGACGGCCTGCAAGGGCTGACCCGTGGCGTGCTGGCCGACTACGGCAACAAGGCCAGCATGGAAGCCTACGGTTACAAGAAGTTCACCGAGAGCGACTACTGGCCCATCAAATCGGCCAAGGAGGGCCTGCACAGCAACATCGAAAAGGGAGGAAACAACACCCGCTCCATTAAGAACATCGGCATGGCAAAGACCACGATGCCCCACGCGAGCAACGCCCTGGACCTGGCGGGCATCTTCACCACCTTTGCCAACCATGCCTCCGATATGACGGACTATGCCTCCTGGCTCTGCGCGATGGAGGACATCAACCGCCTGTTCAACTACCAGTTCCGGGACGAGGAGGGCAACCCCACCGGCAAGACCATCAAGGGCCTGCTGGACCGCGTGGGCGGCCCCGGCAGTCAAAAATACTGGCACAACCTGATGGAGGACATCCAGAACGGCATCAACGCCCCCGGCGACAGCCCCATGTGGGACATCGCCGGAAAGACCATCGGCGGCTTCAAGGGCGCAGCCGTGGGCGCGAACATCCGCGTGGTCATCCAGCAGCCCACGGCGTTCTTCCGGGCGGCGGCGGTACTGGACCCCCAGGACATGGCGCGGGGCCTTGCAAGAGGCGTTACGCGGGGCAGCGGATGGAAGAAAGCCCTGCAATACTCCCCCATTGCCATGCGGAAGGACGCGGGCGGCTTCGACATCTCCAGCCCCTACCAGATGACCGAGACGCTGTTCGACAACCGGACGAACGTGCGGAAGCTGAACGACGCCCTTTCCGCCCCTGCGGGTGCGGCGGACGCCGTGACCTGGGGCAAGCTGTGGAACGCCTGCGAGTGGGCCACGGCGCGGGAACACCAGGGCCTCACCAAGGGCAGCGAGGCGTTTTACCGGCAGACGGCAAAGCTGTTCGCGGAAGTCATCGACCAGACCCAGGTGGTAGATGGCGTGCTCCAGCGGTCCAACATCATGCGCTCCAGCAATGCGGTGGTGAAGCAGGCGACCAGCTTCATGGGCGAGCCTATTATGAGCCTCAACCTGCTGATGCGGACCTATGACCAGGTGCGCTACGAACAGAACAGCCAGAAGCGCGGCAAGGCCATCAAGACGATGGGCCGGGCAGCCACGGCCCTGGTGGTGACGAACGTGGTCAACGCTCTGGCCCAGAGCCTTATCGACGCCATGCGCGACGATGACGAAGATAAAAAATACTGGGAGCGCTTCCGGGCTGCGTTCACCGGCATCTCCGGTGACGAGGAGACCCCCTGGGAGAAAGCCTGGAACGCCATCACGGAGGGCAACGTCGGCAGCAACATGAACCCCCTGGGGCAAATCCCCTTTGTGAAGGACGCGCTGTCCATCATGCAGGGCTACGACGTGTCCCGCACGGAAATGGAGATCGTGTCCGACCTTATCCAGGCAGGACAGACGGCCATCCAGAGCGCCGACGGGCAGGGCAAGCGGACCAGGGCCTACGCCCTCAAGGGACTGCTGGCCGCCGGGGCAAAGATGTTCGGCATACCGGCCTCCAACCTGACGCGGGATATGTGGGGCCTGGCCCGGAGCGCGGCGGTGGAGACCGGAAACATCCCGCTCCAGTACGAGATGGAAAAGGCTATCTACAACATCTCCAACACCGGCAACAAGAACCGCTATTACGCCATTCTGTACCGGGCGCTGGAGCAGGGCGACATGGACACCTACCAGCACATCAGGGACGACCTGATGAACAGCATGGGCGTGGACGGCGCAAGCATCGACAGCGCCATGCGGAGCCGCTACAACAAGGCCGTTGAGAAGGACCCGGACTACACCTTGCCCCAGAGGGCACGGGACATTATCGGCAGCAGGGACAAATACGCCCCGGTCAAGGAGAAGGAGGAAACCTTCGGTGCGGACGACCTGGGCAGCAGCGCCTACCGGGCATACTCCGACCAGCGGGCCAACGACTACCGCAGCATGGCCGACGACCTGACGAGCAGCCCTATTTTCCAGGGAATGGACGACGAGACCCGCGACAAGGTGCTCAAGGCAGCCTATGATCTGGCCGACAAGAGCGCCCTGGCGGACCATTCCGACGGGCAGTACGAGGTCAGCACCAAGTGGATGGCCCAGGCCGACGATGCAGAGGCCCAGGGCATCGAACCCTGGGAGTACGTCCTGTTCCACACCGCCTACAACGAGATGGAAGGGACCAAGGACGCAGACGGTAAGACCGTGAAGGGCGAGGCCAAGAGCGACCATGTGCGGGAATGGCTGGAGGACTTCTCCGGCCTGACCGACGAGCAGCGGGCTTTCCTCTGGGGGACCGTCTACACCAGCGAATGGTAAAGAAAGAAGGGCCGGGAGTTAATCCCAGCCCTTCTTATTTTCTTCAAACGCTGCTGCCGTAGCCGCACGCTCTACAAAATCGGCCTTGTCTGCATCCATGTCTATCCCGCGTGAACGGAAATATTTGTCCAGTTCCCCGCCGCTTTCAATCGGAATTTCCAGGGATGGGTGCCGCTTCCGCTCTCCGCTCTTGTGCAAGTCCCAGAACGAACGGAGAATGAAATAAACAATCAATGCGAGAAATATTACTTTGCCCATGCTCCCCCTCCTCACGGCCTACATACGGAGCAGGCGTATTTGCCGTCCCGCTCCGCGCCTGCGGGCGTTTTATAGTAGACCTTGTTTTCCTCCAGGATGTTGCCCACATAATCGCAGGTAAGCCGGTGGTACTTATCGCTGTTGGCGCTTGCCACCACTTCCTCCGCCCGCTGGGCGCTCGCCACCGCCGCCTTTGCCGCCGGAGCTACCGAGGCGGGCCGCGTAGCAAAGAGCAGCGCTATGGCAAAGAAAACGGCGCAGAGGACCAGGGCAATATTGCGCTGCTTTTTATATGCGCGGGCTTCCTGTTCTGCCCTTCCGACCTTTGCATTTGCATAGTTCAAGCTATCCCGCAGTGAGTAGGCCCGCTCGCTCAACCAAGCCTCGAAACAATCCGGGCCGGATGAAGGGAAGTTTCCGTCTTTATATCGCTGCGCCATTGTTTTCTCCCATTCCTGCTTATAGCTGGGGAGCAACATGGGTCCCATTTTCAAGCTCATTCGGTTTTCCTCTCTTTCAAATTTTTATCTGCTTCGGGGCGAAAAGGATGCGGGGCTTTGATATGCTCAATGGGAAAGGCAGGTGATACCAATGGAGTGGAACATCATTGTGGGACTGGTATGCACGGTGCTGGGTGCTGTCATCAGTTATGCCACCTTCTCCCGCAACAAGGGAAAAGACGACAGGAGCAACGGCCAACAGCTCGGCACCGTTTTGACAGAGCTGGGGTACATCAAGTCCAACACGGACGAGATCAAGACGGAACAGCGAGAGCAGCGCAAGACCAACACAGCAGTGGAGGGCCGTCTGGCTGCCGTGGAGGCCAGCGCCAAGTCCGCACACCACCGCATTGACCATCTGGAGGCGGTACGAGATGAAGAACATTAAGACGACCACGCGGCGGCTGTTCGTGACAACGCAGATCGCCGCGCTGGGGTGGGTCACGATGTCCTACCTCATCGCCCTGTACGCCACGGTGCGGCTGGGCCAGGTGTTCCCGGTGGTGGACCTGTCCGAGCAGGCCATCGAGACCATCCTGGGCGTGAACGTCCTCAAGGTGGTGGAGAACATCTTTGAGCACAACGACGGGGTGGTGTTCGGCAAGAGCAACGCACCGGAGAAGAAAATCAAACGAGATTGCTAAAGGAGGAAATCGAAATGAAAACCTATATCGGCACGAAAATCATTGAGGCGGTCCCCGCTATTCGCAAGGGCTGCAAAGTCTATGAGAAGGACCAGCCCATCGCCATGGGCATGGTCCCCGATGAGGAGGGCTATAAGGTCTGCTACCCGGACGGCTACGAGAGCTTTAGCCCCAAGGCCGTGTTTGAGGAAGCGTACCGCCCCATCGACAGTATGAACTTCGGGCTGGCTATCGAGGCCATGAAGAAGGGGAAGAAGTGCAGACGGGCGGGCTGGAACGGAAAGAACCAGCACATTGAGCTGGCCTCTGCCATCAGTTACACGTCCCCGGCTGGCACAATCGTCAATGCCGAGCACGCGGCCATTGGGAACAAGGCTATCGCATTCTGCGGCACTTCCGGCGTGCAAATGGGATGGCTTGCAAGCCAGGCGGATATGCTGGCCGACGACTGGGAAATCGTGGAGTAAAGGAAGGAGCACATCATGGATATTACGACCATCATTGAAGCGGCGGCTGCCCTTGTGGCTGCCGTCATCACCGCCGTGGTCATTCCCTATATCAAGAGCCGGACCACGGCCCAGCAGCAGGCGGAGATCAATGCCTGGGTGAAAATCGCCGTGACGGCTGCGGAGCAAATCTACCGTGGCAGCGGGCGCGGCGAGGAGAAGAAAGCCTATGTCCTCAACTGGCTGGCGGAGCACGGCATCACGCTGGACGAGGACCGCATCGACGCGCTCATTGAGGCCGCCGTCTACGAACTCAACCACGGCGTTCTGAAAGAAGGTGCGGGCAATGAGTAACAGCCCGCTGGTCAGCTACACCAAGCTGTCCCCAAACCATTCCGGCAAGCGCAAGCACGCCATCGACACCATCTCCATCCACTGTATGGCCGGGAACCTGTCCGTGGAGCGCTGCGGCGAACTGTTCCAGAACAAGGAACGCCAGGCCAGCAGCAACTACGGCATCGGCAGCGACGGGCGCATCGGTCTGTATGTGGACGAGGCCAACCGCTCGTGGTGTACCTCCTCCGCCAGCAACGACAACCGGGCCGTCACCATCGAGGTGGCGAACACCGTTGCCAAGGACCCGTGGCCGGTCTCCGACGCGGCCTACAAGTCCCTCATTGACCTGCTGGTTGACATCTGCCAGCGTAACGGCATCCCCAAGCTGCTTTGGAAGGGAGATAAAAACCTCGTAGGTCAGGTAGACCGGCAGAACATGACCGTCCACCGCTGGTTTGCGGCGAAAGCCTGCCCTGGTGACTGGCTTTACAGCCGCCACGGCCAGATTGCCGCAGAAGTCAACAAAAGACTGGAGGCCGCAAAGGCCGGAAAGGATGAAGAAGCTATGGACGCCAAACAGCTCACGAGCTGCGCCGACACCGGGGACAACCCCTCCGCCTGGGCCAAGGAGGCTACCGACTACTGCAAGCGCAAGGGTATCTTCGCCGGAGACGGTGCTGGCAACTACGGATGGCAGAAGCCCATCACCCGCGAGGCCACGGCCCAGATCATCTACAATCTGCTGGAGGCCGCCGGTATGCTGGAGAAGCTGCCGGACGTGAAGTGAGATATTCCCACTTTTTGTACCAAAACGATAAAGGTTGTAAATCTTTATTACAAAGATAGCCCTTTTCCGTGGTACTGTCAAGGTGCCAAGGAGGGGCTGCGTGTGAAGATTTACGATTTTGAGGGACAAAAGAATATCTCCGGCGACCGCATCCACCAGGTGCGGGCGACCAAACGCATCTCCCAGGCGGACCTCGCTGCAAGGATGCAGGTCAAAGGTGTGTTCATTGAGCGGGAGGCCATCAGCAAGATAGAGACCGGGGACCGCTTCGTGACGGACTACGAGCTGATGATCTTTGCCGAGGTCCTGGGCGTGACGATGGACTGGCTGACCGGAAAAGAATAAAAAATTTTGAAATCCCCCTACGGATAGTAGGGGGATTTTTGCATCTTCCGGGGCTATTGACATGGCCGAAAAAAGTGTGCTAAAGATATACAAATGCTATGCAAAAGTATTGCAAATGGAGGTTTTCCTATGCCGAGATATAAGGGCGCACACTTGACCTGGAACGACAGGTTGACCATTGAAAAAATGCTCCGCGAGGGGTACAGCAAGCCGCAGATCGCCCGCTATCTGGGCGTGCATCACAGCACGGTCTACGACGAGTGCCGGAGGGGCGCGGTGGAGCTGAAACGCAGCGACCTGACCACCTATATCTCCTACTCCGCCGATGTCGCCAAGGACTACCACCTGGACCGCAAGAAGAACATGGAAAAGCCTCTGAAAATAGGCAAAGACCACCGGCTGGCCCGGTGGCTGGTCAAAACCATCTCCGAGGGGTATTCCCCGTCTGCTGCCTGCTCCATGCTGGGCAAAACGCCGGAGACTACCTTCTCCTGCACATTATGCCGTCAGACTGTGTATAAGTACATCGAGAACGGGGACTTGTGGCCCCTGACCAACAAGGAGTTGCGCTACAAGAGTGACCAGAAGCGGACCTACAACCGCGTGAAAGCAGCGAAAGCCCCCAGAGGGGACAGCATCGAGCATCGCCCGGAGCACATCAACAACCGGGAGGAGCCGGGCCACTGGGAGATGGACAGCGTAGTGGGTAAGAAGGGCACCAAGGCCGCCCTATGCGTCCTCACTGGACGCGTGACGCGGGACGAGATCATCCGCAAGATGCACGACGACACCGCCGCCAGCGTCGTGGGCGTTCTGGACCGACTGGA
>ERZ1027125.192-NODE-192-length-31568-cov-4.586298_pt1 | contig 31568 bp, 29 predicted proteins | sample MGYA00519249_ERZ1027125 | MGnify/ENA primary metagenome ERZ1027125 (study PRJEB26926, sample SAMN06164580) | human gut metagenome | biome: ENVO:00009003; feature: ENVO:2100002; material: ENVO:00002003 | host: Homo sapiens | place: USA | collected 2012 ... | reverse complement strand
CGAGATAGGCTCCGGTCTCGTGGGCTCGGAGATGTGTATAAGAGACAGAAGTCGTCTCATCCAAACTGCGGATCATGCTGCCCGCTGTTTCATACTCTGCAAGGGCAGGCCGGTAATTGCGGCTGCTCTGGGGCTTGGCATTTTCAATGGTGATCAGCATCATCCCTCGCAGCGCATGAGGCATATAGTCCTCCGGGAACATCTCCTCATAAGCCGTAAGTGCCTGTTCCGCTTTGGCATAGTCCTTCAGCTCGTAGTAGATCGTATAGAGATTGGAATAGAGGTATTCTTTGGTCACACCCAGTTCGATCACGCGGTTGAAGCACTCGGCTGCCTTTGTCAGATAATTCTGTGGAACAGAAGCGTCTGTGTGGTATGCCTCAAAATAGGCCAGGGCCAGCATCTCCCACAGGACGCTGTCGTAGCGAAGACCCTCCTGCACCACAGCGGAGGAGAGCAGTTCGGCAGATTTTGTGGCGGGATATTCAATCGGGGAGGCATTGACCCGCATCAGAGCGGCACAATCCCGGTACAAATCGCCCAAAGAGATATAGCAGCGGCGGGTCAGCGCGGAAGTCTCGGACTGCTCAAGGGCGTCCAGAAACGCCGCCTCCGCATCAAGATAATCCTCCTGAGCAAAGTAGACCTCACCCTGCACATATTGGGTCACATCAGGGTGGGCGCCCTGTCCAATCAGTTCATCCAGGATCTGCTCCGCCTGGTTGATCTCGCCAAGACGTCCCAGGCATACCGCGTAATCGCGCAAGTTGTCTACCGACAGTTCTCCCCCTTGTGCAAAGCCCTCTGCGGCGTCTTCATATTCTCCAAGTTCAAATTGGGCAGACGCCATGGAAAGTCTGATTTGAATATCCTCACCATAGTTCTGTAAAGCATCTGAACCGAAATCGATACAATCCTGCCATTTACCATTGAGATACAGAGCATATGTCTGCTGCCGGTCGGCATCCATACGGTCAGGATATAGTGTCCGCGCTTCATCAAGCAGGGCTACCATCCCATCGTAGTCTGTGGTATATAACTCGCTGGCCTGAGCCAGCAGAGAAGAATATGCGGCCTCTTTCTCCTGTCCCATGAGCACCTGGCCGCCAACCATCAATCCCACCGAGGCAGCCAACATCACCGCAACAACGGCGACCCGGATGCGTTTCGCATTCTGGTACTTCTGCCATGCTCTATCAAAACGGTAAATATGGTCTAGATCGTCCACCAGCTCGTCCACCGTTTGGTAACGGTCTGCCGGTTCAGACTGAACGCATTTATTCAGTATGTACTCGATACCATGAGAGAGCTCCGGCACCAGCTGACGCACCGGAACAAACTGGTAGGGCGGCTCATAGGGGCTTTTCCCGGTCAGCAGGTGGTACATGGTGACGCCGAGGGAATAAATATCCGTTCGGGCATCGGTCTGGGCCTTACCGAATTGTTCCGGAGCGGCATAGCCCTTGGTGCCGATATAGGTCGTGTCCGCATTGGACTCCTGTTTATATTCCCGGGCGATACCGAAGTCGATCAGCTTCAGAGAGCCGTCCGGCTGGAGCATGATGTTAGAGGGTTTCATGTCCCGGTAGATGATGGGGTGGGGCCGCTGGCCGTGGAGATAGGTCAGTACGCCGCACAGATCCCGGAGCCACTGTAGCCCCTGGGGCTCATCTACTTTCTTCTGCTGTTTCAACAGGCCGTCCAGGGTAATACCCTCTACAAAGTCCTCTACAATGTAGATACAGTCTCGATCCTCAAAGATGTCCACAATGCGAGGCAGCATGGGGTGCTGGAGCCGCTTCAGGATGTTGGATTCGGCCAGGAAATCAAACCGCGTCCCCTGTTGTTTGCGCACTTCCTTCACTGCCCAGCGGGTGTGAAGGCGCTTATGCTCGGCCAGGTAGACAGTGGACATACCGCCTTTGCCGATGATAGATTTGATTTCGTAAGTATCATTGAACGTTGCAAGCATAATCTCACCAACTATATATTATCCTCATCAGAATAACCAGTTCCCACTAGTTATACGATTCACTCAAAACCAAATTTCCTTGATCATCGTAATAATCACGTCTTATTGGCATGCCGTTTTCGGCATAAGTATGAACATAATGTTCTATCAATGTTCCATCAGAGCTGTATCCCTTTTGATCAACGACTTGCCCCCGATTGTTATAGGACCGTATTGTATATCCCTGAAATCTATTTTCCGAGTCGTAGCTGGTGACCTTGATTTGATTGCCAGCTGCATCGTATTCATTCACGTAGTACCAGGATAGTTGTCCATCAGCATCATATGAGTCTTCGCGGATTGCGTTCCCATTTGCATCATAGCTAAATAAATAATATTGATTTAAAGAACCATCGCTATCATAATAAGAAGTCTTTATACAATTCCCGACCTCATCATATTCATTGGCTGTGCGGGACTCAATTTTCCCTTCTTGGTTATATTCAATAAACTCAATTTCGTTTCCGTCATCATCATACTTGCTTTCATAGCGACAGACAACGCCTGTTCCCGTATCATATGACGGGCCGACGATTTGATTTCCATGTTCATCAAATTCAGAAAAAACCTGACCGGTTTGATTTCCATTGCTGTCATATGAGGTAGAAGCGACAGGGATACGTTTTTCATCATAGGTGTACTCATGCCACCATAGTAGGTTTCCATTCCCGTCATATCCAGCCATTTTGCGGATGTTCCCCCAATAATCAACAATATTTCCGCTGTCAATCGCGTCAATCAGGTCCTGCAGCTTTTGCGCTCCCGTCTTTTCAACACCTTTTACTAAGATTTCACGCGCCTGTTCAAAATCATTCTGAGCGATATACGTATTTGCCAGGGCATAGTAGGTATCTACCTGCATGGGATCAATCTCAATTGCAGCTGTAAAGGCGATAACCGCCTCTTCATAATCGCCGTCATTCAAGTATCGAATACCCAAATCATACTGCTCTTGCCAGGTGGGTGCTTTGTTTCCACAAGCGGTCGCGCCAAGAAGCAATAGTATGCCAAGACACAGGCCAAACCATCTTTTCATATCTTTTTCCCTTTCTAAAAATGTATCTTTGTACAATCCAATAATCTTGCATCGAAGTCGATCAGTTTCAGAGAGCGCGTAAACAGCAGGGGCTCAATTCGATTTTCTAGCCGAGTCCATTCTCAAGCGGCTCCAGCACCCCATGCGAGGACTTTATAGAGGGTATTACCCTGGATAATCTGCTGAAGCGCCCAGCGGGTGTGAAAGCGCTTGTGCTCGGCAAGGTAGACAGTGGACATACCACCTTTACCGATAATCGACTTGATTGCATATGTGTCATTAAAGGTTTTATTCATATTATTTCTCGCCTTCGCTTGTGTCGATTTTACATCTCAATAAGATTCCATATACTCTAACTCTGCATAACCTAATAGGTTCCCCTTTTCATCATAAGTAGAAATAGCTGACACTAATCCCTTGTCGTTATAGTCATAAACTGCATGATCCCATTTTATTTCAGTCGAAATCATGTTGTCACTAAAAATTACTCCATCTATTTCTTCTGAACCACTGAGGCTCTCCCAAAACGGGTCATATACAATAACATTTCCACTTACTTCTGCAGTTCCTACAACTGCCGTTACATAGCTACCTATTGTGCCCGCTTTAACCTCAGATTCTGGTTGTTCTTCGCGATATGGATCATCCGAGCAGTATGTGTACGTGGTAGTTTCATTTCCCTCATCATATTCCCAAGTTTCCCAGAAAGTAGCACTATATGTTGGGTAAAAACTACGACTGTCTGTTCGAACCAACCGCCGTTTATCGTCATACTGTGCTTCTATTACCTCAACAAGTGTCCCTTCCGGACTGTATAGCTCAACTTTGCTCACCATCGGTAGTAAATAGCTTTCAATAGCATCCGCTCGCTCGAACAGAGTTTCATCGCCTGTACTGTCATAGCCACGCCACAAAATATCAATCGCTGCATCCGTATCTCCAAGCCGTATATAAATATCAGCTATTTTGATGTAGATGGATGCCTGATTTTCACCAAGATCTATCGCCGCCATATAATCGTCCTTTGCCATGGTTAGATAATCCATTTGTTCATCGCCAGAAAGTACGCTTGAAGCACTGATATACGAATCACCTCTGGTAAGAAACGCATCTTTATTTTTAGGGTCAATTTCAATGGCAGCCGTGAAAGCGATAATAGCCTCTTCATAGTTGCCCTCGGATAAGTAACGCACACCCAGGTCGTACTGCTCCTGCCATGTGGAGGTTTTCATCCCACAGGCGGTCAACCCAAATAAAACTATGAATGTAAGTGTGGCTCTCAATATCTTTCTCATTTCCATACCCTCAGTAAAAAACAATTTTATTTAGGAGCCTCAAAAGAGCATTCTCCCGATTCGGCGTCAATGTAAACCCAATCACAGGTTGACAAGTGAGCCATATCCGTTCCCGCATCCACCATCCAGCGAAGCAAATAGCAGTAGTATGTTTTTCCGGAATTTTGCGAGGTGATAGTAGTATCATAGCTAACGAATAGTTCAAATCCAGTTTCATCCGCCACATCTCCAGGAGTGAAATCCCAGTAGTCACAAGCTATCTGGTACGCTTCTTCCTGAGAGATGTTGATTGCATGAGCTTGAATCTCCACGCCATCTTTATAGTCTGGAATCAGAGTAAAATCGCTCAGGTTTAATTCATGGTAATAGTAATCAGCTCCTGCCATAGAATAAATAGGCGCTATAATGCAAAGCTGTCCTTCAGAGTTCAGGTAGGGAAGTGCTTTTCTGAGATTTTCCTGTGAAATCGTATTTTCTAATTGGGCATTGAACATCTCACAGAAGCTATTATTCTGGAATTGCTCATTTGCTCGGTCCCAGCCTTCCCAATATTTAGAGCCTAGTGCCTGTTCAACTTTAATGTAATAGTCATCCATCGAAAGGCCGACAGACGAAACCAGTTCTTCATCTGTTATCTCAGTTCCGTCCAGAATGGATATGTTATAAACAGAGTACTCTGTCCAAGCCGCCATCGTATCATCGGTTTTGGTAACCAAAGAAAGAATATTTCCATTTACGCCCCATTGATAAGATGCTGAATGGTCAGCGAAACCATACGTAGCAATATCAGATGCTATATGCTCATATTCTAAGGATTCATAAATCTCCTGATTCAATTGAGCTATCGTAACGTCATCTATGTTGATTTTTGGAATATGGTATTCAAAACTGGAGGATTCCCCAGCCTCTGTGTAAGAAAAGGCATCAGAAACAAGGTTGTCAAAATCAATGGACGCTAGTTTCTTCACATCATCCAATAATTCTTGGAGCGAAGTATCATTGGTATTTGAGACACCTTGTTCCAGTATCTTTGCAGCGGCCTCATAGTCTCCAAGTTCTATATACAGGTTACCCAGCGCAAGATATGTCTCAGACATTTTTGGATCAATTTCGATGGCTGTAGTAAAGGCGATGATAGCTTCCTCATAATTACCTTCTGATAAATAGCGGATGCCTAAATCGTATTGTTCCTGCCACTGGGCTTCCTGATTCTGCGAGCAAGCACTTAAGCCGATCGCTATTATAAGCAGAAATGGTAGAAATAGTTTTTTCATATTTCCTGTTCTCCTAATTTTTCTGTGGTGTTATTGGGTTCCTCTGCTCCGCAAATATAGTGTTTTCTTATGAGGCGGAAGTCATCCTGAAGAGCCCTCAATAAACATTGACATTGCTGTATGTGCTTCCTCTGGATACTCTCCATTCCAGGAATATGGATTCCGATAGTCCCACTCATGATAAAGGGTCATGCTTACCCGACAGTCAGAATGGATATTGCAATCTCGACCGATTGAATCACTGTAACGGGTCCAACCATCAGGAACTAGAGCACCATCCGCTATCTGATATGTAAATTGGTGATCCCCACTTTCTTTTTTTAATGTAACTAAAACGTCTGCTGCTTCCATGATTTGCTGCTCGCCAAATTCACAATGAGCTTCTACGGTGCTCAAGAAGGCCCTATGGGGATCGGCTAAGTCATGGCGGCGGGAGTGGTCAATCCAAATTGTTCCTTCTCCTATGCTTTGCCCATTTTCCCAATGTCCGTCAAGCCAGTAATATTCGACACCGCCATATCCATCATATGACTCATCTTTATAGGTGGTCTGAACCACAACCATACAACCTTCTCCGTTTGGAAGGCCGTCTGCAATTTCGCCAAAATAAATCTGATCTCCATAATTAAAAAGCAGACCAACGCCATCAGTTATGTCACAGAATTTTTCGCCGTCATATCCCAAATCGTTAAATTCGCGCTCCACACGTCCTTCGCCCATACCCCACAATCCATTTTCGGAAAGCCAATCTTCAAGATACTCTACCATAGTGTCTCTGTCTTTGCTCTGCATGGCTACAGATATTCCATTGGCTATCTCTCTCATGTTTGCATTTTCGGGACTGTTCCACTCGTAGATCCCCGCTAAATGCTCTAACTGTTCAGAACCCGTTGCCTGATATCCTCTCCGCAGGATTTCAATAGCGCTATCAATATCATCCTGCGCCAGATATGCTTCGGCGATGGATCTGTAGGAATCTTCAACTTTAGGGTCTATCTCAATTGCTGCGGTAAAGGCCAGGATTGCTTCCTCATAATTGCCCTCAGACAAGTACCGTACACCCAAGTCATATTGCTCCTGCCAAGTGAGTGGTTTCTTTCCGCAGGAACAAAGCCCCAGCAACAAGGCAAGAATTGTTAAAAAAGGAATCACTCGTTTCATTTCTAACACCCCACAGTGCTTAATCAGTTTATGTCCATGAAAATGCTGTGCAGTTTTCTATCATTCGTCAAGTATAGCTATATAGCGATCTTCTTGGTATGATTTAGCTGCATTATATATGGAATACTCCGGCAGCAGGACATAGCCTCCACTATCTTTTTCTGTCCAGCGTTCGTCTAAAACGTAATATCCTAAAATACATGCATAGTGATACTCAGTCTCCAACACATCATCAATATAGTTCTTTTCAACGACTTCGCCATCGATTGTATTATTCATCCAAACACCTTCATATGTATGCCGACATTGGTTTCCGGTTACATTGCCAAGCATGTTTGTGAAAATTCCATCACCATTTGGCAGGCCGCCTGCCCATTCTCCTTCGTAAAGCTCGTAGAACAGTGCGCCATGGCTATCCGCTTGTGGACGATAACAATAACTGACACCTTTACCTTCTGGCTTTCCTGCCACTAACTCCCCAAAATACCAGTGACGCCTATCAATGATTTTCAACCCAACACCATCAAAATATCTATATAGCCGTGTACCATCAAAGCAAAGGCCAATGTACTCATCAAACGGAAAAGCATATTGCCTATCAGCATACATCTGGTCACCTTCTCGGCATAATGTGCTGTAGTCCTCAGCTTCTAATAAAGAATATGCCCATATAAAATCGTTCATTTTTGCTTCAGTTAGAACCGGTAGCTGTGCATTTTCCGCCTCTTTAATTTTTTCGATAAAATAAACTTCTCCCGTTGCCTCATATCCCCGCTTTAAGATATTTGCTGCTTCCTCTGCGCTATCATCGACCATAAACACTTCTGCCAAGCTTAGGTATGCATCTGCTTTCATCGGATCAATTTCGATGGCTGCGGTGAACGCAATAATGGCCTCTTCATAGTTGCCTTCGGATAAGTACCGCACACCCAAGTCATACTGCTCCTGCCATTGGGCCTCGATACTCTGACCGCAAGAGACGAGGGCAAGCATCAGTATCAAGGCCAGTGTATAACTGCAGATCCTTTTCATGTTTCCACACCCCTTATTTTCAGGTCCCGGCCTTTGTTGATAGCAGAGCACTCCTGATTTTCGATTTAGTCACATCTGCGGTAGCCCATGTGGTCGATATATCACCTAATAATATTTGAGGGGCTGATTCTAGAGCAAAATTTCCCAATAATCATACGCATTACGAATCCTATTCTCCCGACTCTGTGCATCGTCACCATTCCTCAGTGGTGCTTCGAATGCTCCCATCTGCATTGTAATATTCTGATCCTACATAGTTACCGTGCTCATCGTAGAGAAAGACTTCATAGTCCAAAAGTTCTCCTGTTGGTCCGTCATAATATGATACTTTTAATTGTTTGCCGTCTTTGTCATATTCATAAATATCATAAATCGCCAGCACACCATCACGATAATCATTCTGACGAATCATATTTCCTGCGGAATCATACTCAAAGGTGAGTGTAGACCAAAGAACACCATCAGGCTCATACCGTTCACACGACGATTCCAACCCATCTGCGTTGTAGGCGTATTTTACAAATTCTTGTACTTGTCCATCTTCCCCATACACCACCTCTTCGACTATGTTATCCTGATCATCGTATGTCAAGTCCATGCGGACAACCATCGTTGTCATCGCATAAGAAACCACTTGATTTCCACGCTCATCATAGACTAAATCCACATGTCCTGTGCAAACACCCTGTCCATCATAAGAGGTCACGGCCGCTTCACGTCCCATGGAGTCATAAGAATGCACAAAGCGCCATAGGACTGATCCTGTCTCATCGTATGTAATTTCCTGGCGAGGTCTACCAGATGAATCTTCAAAGATACCGTTCTCCATATCATCGAGTTTAGACAAAATATCCGGATCACCATTTGTTTTTTCAGCGGCTTCCCGAATAATCTCCAGCGCAGTGTCATAATCTCCCATTCTAATATAGACATCAGTGAGCCCCAGCCAAGCGGCAGCAACACTATCATCCATATCCAACACAGCTTCATAGTCTGCCAAAGCCGTAGCCAGATTTTCTTCTGTTTCGCCAATTCCTATGTATGCACCACCGCGGCCCACATAGGCACCTGCCCGTTTGGGGTCGATCTCAATGGCTGCTGTGAAAGCGATGATGGCCTCCTCGTAGTTGCCCTCAGACAAGTACCGCACGCCCAGATCATATTGTTCCTGCCACTGGACCGCAATGCTCTGGGCGCAGGAGATGAGGCCAAGCATCAATATCAGGGCCAGAACAAGGCTGCACATTTTTCTCACGTTTGCCGATCCTCCCTCTTCTTTGTCAGACCCTATCCGTCGTTGACAGTGGAGTACTCCAGATTCCCGTCTCCGTCGTACTGGTCGTAGCCTATGTTATTGCCATCTTCGTCATAGTGATCGATTTGATACCAAAACAAGGTGCCGTCAGCGTCGTAATCGCTGTACTGCGTCCTTTTCCCATCCTGGTCATATTCGAAGGTCTGATACCCGAGCAAGGTGCCGTCAGCACCGTAGTACTCATTACGTATCTCGTTGCCTTGTCCATCGTATTCATAGGTGCGCAGACCTCGACTCTCTCCATCCGGGCCATAATGATCTTGGCGAACACAATTTCCCTGACCATCATAAGTGTTTAGATAATAGTTGAACAAAGAACCATCCGTAGAATACCATTCTTCCCGGACAGCATTACCAGAACCGTCATAGGTATATCGGATCTCGCCCACTTCCCCAGTATCACTTTTATAATGATGGCTCACCAGTCGGTCGTTGTTCTCATTGTAGCTTTCGTTCACATGACCGGTCTGGTACCCCATACCGTCAAAGGAGGTAACCGAAGTTTCTCTACCTTGACCGTCATAGGTATAGGTGTGATACCAAATCAGGTTTCCACTTTCATCATAAGAATTCATTCGCCGCACATTGCCGGAGGAGTCGGTGATCTCCCCACCCTCTATCTCAGCAATCTTGTCGGCAATACTTTGGTCGCTGTCAGTTTTGGTCAATGCTTCCTTCAGCACCTCCAGGGCCTTTTCATAGTCCCCCTGACGGATGTAAATGTCGGCCAGGCCCAGCCATGCCCCCACCAGCGTCTCGTCCAGTGTCAGTGCCGTCTCGTAATCGTCGAGAGCTGCGACAAGGTTGTCCTCCGTTTCTCCGCTACCGATGTAAGCATCGCCGCGACCGATAAAGCCTTCGGGACGCTTGGCATCGATTTCAATTGCCGCAGTGAAAGCGATGATGGCCTCCTCGTAATTGCCTTCGGACAAATACCGCACACCCAGGTCATATTGCTCCTCCCAAGTTGGGGTGTTCTGTCCGCAGGCGCCGAGTTGGAGCAGCAGCAACAGGGCAAAGAAAAAAACTGTAATCTTCTTCATATTGTGAGTAGCCTCCATTTCGAGATACCAAAACAGACACGATGAAAAATCACCGCGTCTGTTTTCCTTTTTATTCCCGATCTACAACTTCTTGTGTATGTATGACCTGCGCCGTTTCCAGCAGCATTGCCACGGGAGCTGCATCGTCAGGAACCGCAATGTGGAGCATTTGCTTAATTCTGTTAATCCCTAATTTTTGAGGGCGCACATAAACGCTTTCTTGGGTCTTCAAGAGGAGTGCGGTAATATTGTCCGTTTCCCCGCGGTGTTTGCACAATTCGGTCGCCTCGCGCAGTGCAGCAGTCATGGCATCCTTGGACTTGAGGTAGATAACCTGGAAGCGGTCCTCCATCTCCTTGTGGGATAACTCGTGGCAGAGTCCATCCGAGCAAAGAAGATACAATGCGTCATTCTGCACTCTTCCCTCAGTGAAGACCGGCGTGATCTGTTCGCCGGTCCCAAGGCATTGAAGCAGAATATTTCTCTGCGGGTGATGGCGGCTCTCGTCTTCGGTAATCCGTCCGGCGGCAACCTCCCGGGCCACCAGCGATTGATCCTGGGTCAGCTGCCGGAGTGCCTTTTTCCTCTCATAGATACGGGAGTCTCCAATGTTCATAAGCAGATACCGGTCCCCATAAGCAAAAAACGCAGCTGCCGTGGTGCCAAGCTGGACCCCCGCCTTTGCGGAATAGCGCAAAAGATCTTGATGCAATTCCTCAATCAGCATTCTCCAATGATGACGGATCTGAGAGAAATCGGCGCCGCAGAGCATCGGAAAATTGGACAGGTTGGTATCAAACCACCGGCCAAAAGCATTGACTGCGGCGGCGCTCGCCACTTCACCTTTTTTCAGCCCACCCATACCATCGCACACCACGGCGAGTACAGTTTCGCCAATCCCTGTAACAGCGGCACGGCGGACACAGATACTGTCCTGATTCGTTTCTTTTTTGATGCCGGTATCCGTATATGCCGCAACCAGGTATTCCATCAGGTCTGCTCCTCTCGGATGAATTTGAACTTCTCATTGCCCAGCCGGATGATGTCTCCGTCTTTGAGCGGCTGAGGGGTAAACGGGACGACTGCACGATCATTGATGTAGGTCTTGTTTGTGGATTTTTGGTCTACAATCACACACTCACCATCTTGAATTGAAAATTCAGCATGACGGCGGCTTACAGCAGCATTTCCGGAGACACAATACGCCACGCTGCCAAGCTCCGTTCCCACCAGGAAAGGAAAGTGCGTCAGTTCAATCTTCTCCTCCGGCTGCAGTCTTTGGATATAGTAGCGAACGGCCAGCGCTGGTGGCCCGTCCTCCCCAAGAAGCACTGTGCCGCCCTCCCTAGGCTCATCCAGTCTGCTGGTAGATCCCTGATCTTCTTCAGGAAAAGGAACTTTGGGCACTCCTATGGGTTGGGGCTCTGGGCGTACAAATCGTTCCGGCTGGCGTTCTAAGGGAATATCCTGTTTGCCATCGTCAAATGTTTGCCTCCCTACAGCAGCTCCAACGCATGTCTGCTCTTTGATAAAATGTCCAAACTCACTCAGAATAAAAGGCGCGGGGCGGTTGAGCCACGCCAGGCAAGCGTCCAGAAAGCTGGACTGCTCATAAGTGCTTCTGGCCGCCTTTGTAATCATCAGGCGAAAAAATTCCGGCTGAGAGGCTTCCCGCTTACTGCTCATCAGGGGGAGGTAAATGAAGTGGATGGTTCGGTCGCTGAGCTGGATATAAATTTTATCAAGATCAAGCACCAGATTTTTGTAATTGAGGTAAATCTGCTGCATCCGCTGGAATACGTCGATGCTTTGGAGCAAAAGGTCAGCAAACTGCTCACGGCTGAGGATGCACGTCAGATAGAACTCCAGCGTAGAGTATGCTGAAATATCATATTGGAGGACGTTATTCCTGCGCCCTTGAACAGATGTGGGGGGGATCAGCATCGGGATCGCGCGGGCGGCAAGTATTTCAATTTCCTTTGGATCAAAATGCTCCCTCCAGCTTAACTTGGCGGAAAAACGCCGAATATTTCCGTTGCAATCAGCAGTTAGTTTCATGCTACTCACCTCGCCCCAGGTATCTTGTCATTTGCCAAAACAAGCCGCGTCAGCTTCTCCTCTGTGTTCCGGTACTCCGCCCAGCCGAATTCTGCTGTCTCCAACACCATGTCTGCTGTTTGACAAAGTACCTGAGCGGATCGACAGCAATTTCGGAGCCGTTCCTCTATCTGGCTGTGTGCCTGTATCTCCGGAGCAACAGTCTTACTTAAAAAAAGGCACATATCCTCCAACTCTCTGAGTTCGCGCACCGCCTTTTTTAGAATTTGATTGGCTTCCAAGACCCCAGCGTAATTGATGCAGATATATGCCATTTATGTCCCTCCTCCGCCGGTCTCCAAAGTCCCAGCACGGTTTTGATTTTGGATACTTTTTACTGCCTGCACAATATCAGAACAGAGCGAGGATAGTTCACCATACAGTTTCTCGCAATCTCGTTGCTGTGTCTCAAGCACCCTGCAAAGAATCTCCACTTCCTCTCCCGACCAGAAATGCGAGAGTTCCGATTTATATAGTGAAAGAAGCCGGGCCACATGGGACGCTTCGGCGCTTTGTCGCTGAAGCAGCGTCACCTGCACGTTGATTTCAGAAATATTCAACGACACAGCATCCCCACCTCCGGCCGTTCAAATTATGTATGCCATATCTGCGGGTAAGAACTCCCAGTTTTCCTCTCCGAGTTCTTCTACATAGACCGCGCATTTCACATATACGCTGGGATCAGACTGCAAGCTCACCGTGATGATCGTATATCCGGTACTTACCGGAGTAACAAGCCCCGTATCGTCAACACGGGCAACATCAGGATTATCAGAGGTCCACACAACTGCGGGTGCAGCTTCTCCTTCATCCAGTTCCAATTCCAACTGTTTTGACTCGCCACTGATCGTCATAACGTAAGTAGTGAGATCCAAGCGATCTTCGTTTGAAGCGCCCACGCCGTCTTCTTCGCCAGCGGTGGAAGAATTACTGGCTGTAACATTGCCCTCACCATCTGTCACAACAGTTTCCTCCCAGAATACCCACTCGTAGTTAACCAGATTTATGTGCATCGCGCCTTTATCTTTCGTCATAATATCCCAGGAGCCGCTTAATCCAAGTTCACCAATCAAGGTGCCTGAGCCCCCTGCATAAATATTTATAGTAGGTACATACAAATCTGCCCGAATGCTCAGCGATTCCTGATAAGTTAATTTGGCAACACCATCATCCTCGCTCGCCTTGCAGGAGCCGGAGATATTGGCGCTCGCCGTCACTGTTCCGCCGGCTTTAGCTCCAACATCTACGATGCTTATTATTCCAAGTGCCTCCAATGTTGCCGCCAATTCAGCTCCAAAATTGATTTCAATATTGGCGTCAACCGTTGCATTTGCCTCTGAACTTGCCGAATGCCTCAGTTTCCCATCTGCATATTCCACTTTCGCGTTGCTTCCTAGAAAAGCGCCCACAACCAAAACACCGTTGGCATCGGCATACAGGTACAAATCAATACCGACCGACAAGCCGGTTGCCGCAATGGGCACAGGTATAGTGGCAATATGTAGCCTTTCACTCAAATTTCCCTCCAGCGTCAAATTGGAGGAAATATCAGAGTTTACCTGAATGCTCGCATACTCTATGCCATATGGAATATCAAACCACTTGGTTCGCTTATATTCAATTTCCGTTGTGACTGTAAGAGCGTTGATCGAAATGTCTCCGCTGATCCTGTAGCCCCCGGAAAAGCTGTTATCAATTTCAAGTTCTTTACTCCAAGACTCAGTGGAGCCATTAAAGTCATCGATACTGGGGGTACCATTATATACAAAGTTGCTGTTTTCCAGTGCTTTAGCGCCCTCACCGGAGCCAATCACACTCGAATTATGATTTGACCAATTCTTTTCAAAGCTGCCGCTTCCAAACTCGAAAGGACGGCTATAACCACCATAATCATAGGTTTTGCTGTCCAGAGGCACGGCCACAGGTGCTTGTCTCCCGGCAGAAAGAAATTCAACATGATATGTACTTTCTTCCTCCGTAGACACCACGCCTTGGGCGTTTGCTGAGTTTCCAGTTCCCACGAGCCAGATAATATTGCTTGCATCCACAGAAACCGTTTCGTGAACGTCCAGTTCTTCGTAAAGATCATAGAGAGTGGGAGCTTCCGTTGTGAATACAATCTCTCCGTCCACCTCTTCAATAGAAGACACCTTATAGGCCACGCCGGCAGGATTTTCCACAGTAGGGGCCGTAACAAAAACTTCACCGACACCCACTTCCACAATACCGTTTCCAGTATCAATCGTGGCCTTCAAATCGCCAGACGTACCTAGAGCAGTTCCACCCGAATACTCACTGGGGATGGTAATGCGGTCTCCCTCCATCTCCAGCAGTTCATTGTTCAGTCCAGTCAAATCAACCACATTCTCATCGGCCGCAACATAAACTTTTTCCTCAATAGGTGTGTTCAGGTATGCACTCTGAGCGGCAGAAAGCGCGGCTTCGCACTGTTCCAGAGTCGCCTTCTTTGATAAGCCTTTATCGCTCTCCAGAATCCCATACTGTACTGCGTAGTTGATTGATGCATCCGCGTCGAAATTTCCTTTGTCATCGAATTGTGACTCAGATACATCGCAGCCCGCCGCAATCGCGGCTGTACTGGCCACTTCTTCCAACGTGACCTTCTCATCCGGCTCTAAAGTATCATCTGTGAAAATTGAGAGTACATCCCATTCCGCTGCAGACTGGACATAAGAGAACAGATTGCTATCGTTTGTAATATCAGAATAGTATGGAGTTTCCTCCGTATAGGAATCCAGGCCAAAGGTTTCGGACAGCATAGTGATCCACTCGCCTCTGGTCACGGCCTCCTCATCATTTTGATCTCCGCAGCCACTGAGAGGAAGCAGATTCACCATCAAAGTAATCGCCAACAGTAAAGAAACTATCTTCCTCTTCATAGCTGTATCCTCCAAATATTTCTATATGATTCGGGCGGTAATTGCCCGCTGTTCTCAAAGTAAGGCGTCTGCGGGACGCCATGCGCCCCGCAGACGCATAAGATTAAATGAACTGACTGGCGGCGTTGGTCTGAAGCGTACCTTCAGTCGTTTCGTACTGTTCAACTGTGTTGTCCAAAAACTTGGCGTAGCTCTCGATCACTTCCCGGTAAGAGTCAAATTTGGGCTGCATACCGGTGATCTTGGAGCGGATGGTGTCAGAAGTATCGGAGGTCCAATCGGCCTCCAGTGCGTTAATGATATTTTTGATTTGCTTCAGCGTATCATCCAATGTCTGGTTATGCTTGCGAATCTGCTGGTTTTTTGCCCGCACTTCAGCAAATGTGATTTTAATATCCGGCATAATAGCATCCTCCCTTATCAGCTACCCTGAGACAAAGTCTTGGCTTTTGCAGCGACATTATCCTGCGTTGTGCGGTAGGACTCCGCAACTTTCCGCAGATAGGCCGCATAATCCCGCATCAGCCTTTCCATTTTCTGAAAATCATTCCGGAATCCCTCAATCTGGTTGGTGAAGGCCACATTATCCTCACCGCTCCACGCATTCTGAAGATCGCGAACTGTTCCGAACAGAGAGCCGTACTCGCTCTGGTACTGATCGGCCAGACGCTCTACCTGTGCAGCAGTGCTGTCCAGTCGGCTGGTTTCAACAACAATTTTTCCCTGTGCCATATTTCTTCTCCTTTCGATTTATCTTAGTTATTATATCAACATGAGACTGGAGCCGTTCCGAAGACCCAGGTCCCAGGCGGTCATGTTAATATTGAGGATTTCCCCGCTTTTTTGATCGCAGAGAATGGGAAATGTATCTGCGGAATAAAGCGATCCGGATAGCTGTGCCAATGCTTCAGAGACAAGCTGAGTAATTTGTGATAACTTCATATCAGCTGGAACTTGGACGTCAAATCGCTGCAACACAGCAGGAAGGTATATCTCAATGGTCAGCTTATTCATTCTTCCATTTCCTCCTCGCAGCGGCTTCCTACGATCAACTTCACAAGTATCGGTTTCCCTCGCTTAACAAGATAGCCAAAGTGCGGAGGAAGCTCCGAATAGAGGCTGCTTGTCAGCTTCCCAATTTTCAAGGTATATTGGTCTGCAATTCCGTCGCCGACCCAAATCCCTTCACTGCCGCTAATATGCCGTTTATACCAGGCTGTCCCCACAAATTCGGACATGGCTTTTGCGCTTTCACACAGAATGAACTTGATATTGTAGTGCAGCTCCGCCTTTTCCATCAGGGTGTTTACTTCATCTTTCCCCTGGTCGGATAGGCCTGCCAAAATTGTCTGCAAGCCTGTGATCACAAAATACTCCGGTGAATAGGACTCGACCGGTCCGCCCTTTGCGACTGCCTGCTTATATGTGTTGTTGCGCCTTACCATCTCCTGAAACAGAGCCTCGGCACGGCCGGCAAAATCAGTTTTTAGATACTCAAAGCCCATGTCTGGAGACTTGTCCAGTAGCTCGGAACCATCCAGCACAGTTACCTTTCCATCCAGACGAGACAACTGCTCAATAACGCCCGAGGTGACTGCGCTCAACTCACTCATATCATGAGAAAGGATCAGAGAAATCACGGATTTGTCAAAATCCCAAGCAGCAGTATGCAGGGATGCTTTCTCCACGCCGACCGGGACAGACGCAGCGGAAAAGCTCTCTTGGAAGAGTGCGGTGGTGATCCGTTCCGGCAAGACTGGAACTGATCCGGCTTTGGGAACATTCGGCCGATTCAGTTCTGCCACAAAATCACGAAGCGCTTTCTGGCTCGCATCTTGCGCAAAATGTGCGGCCTGGAATTCATACACTCGATCCGCCTTAAAGATACCGCGTCCTTTTATCTTGGACGGATATACTCCGCCAGTCCCGCTGAACAATCCAATATAGTCTGAGGTATCATTGAGCTGCAAAGCATATACGCTGGCGAAGTTCTGCGCGGCACGATAGCGAATGGTGTTGGCCGCGTTAGCTGTTACCAGGAAATAGATGCCGTATTTGCTACACTCTCGGGTGATTTGAATAAGCCGTTCGTCTAACGCCTCGAATTGTTCCGCAAAAGCGGAGTAGTTTCGGATAATGACCAATATTTGCGGGACGATTTCACCCGAATTACGGCAATAGCTTGCATAGCTGCCGTCGCCCTCTGTAAACCGCTTTTTTCGGACTGTAATCTCATTTTGCAGCAGCTTAAACAACCCAAATATTTTTTCGTCATCATCGGACAGCAGGACATCACCAACCTGGGGGGCATCTGCGAAGACTCGCAGGGTTTCTTCTCCCATGTCCACAATGTAAACATTTAGCTGTTCAGCGCTGTACGAACGGAGCAGACATACCAGCATGGTGTTGAGCAAGGTCGCTTTTCCGCCACCCGTAGCACCGTAAATAAGCGCGTTGCCCTGCCGAGAGAAGGGAATGGTGAGGAGTCCCTGAGACTGGTTGAAAGGATCGTCATATTCACCGATGACTGGCTCCAACTCAAATGGTTCCGCCGCCCATTGATATTTATGGATCAAATCTTCCAAATAAATAAGCGCAGGAATCTGGGGAAGCCACAGGCGTTTGGCTGAAATATGCTCAGCGTCTGCCAGTGCAGAAAGATACTTGACGATGGATACGACTTGACTGGAATCGCTTATCGTACCAGTGGCTTTGGGGCGCGCTTCAAGTAGTACCCGGCCAAGGTGATCGATAATCTCAATTCGGTCATCCCGTTTCTTCTCAACACGATCCGCAGGCACATATGGAGCTCCGCACCAAGCGGACTGGCCCAATTCAAACAACTCATTAAAGCCAACCTGAAGATAAAATCTGCCGGTATCCTTTAACTCGGCCGCATCCGGCCGCTTCAGCATTTCAACACTATCAGCCCGCTCCTGAACCTTTAAGCAGACGCGGAAGCGGCTGTTGCTCCAAATCTGATCATCTACTACACCGGTTGGTTTCTGCGTCGCCAGAATCAGATGTACGCCCAAGCTCCGGCCAATACGCGCCGCAGAAATCAGTTGAGCCATAAATTCCGGCTGTTGGGCTTTCAACTCCGCGAATTCATCCGAAACAATAAACAGATGGGGCACTGGTTCACTTACTGCGCCGCTCCGATACAATTTTTGATACTTGTAGATATCCATTGTGCCTTCGCCAGAGGACTTCTTGGCCTCGTTGAAAACGGCCTGGCGCCGGCGTAGTTCACTCTGAATTGAAATCAGCGCCCGGTTTACCGCGGCACCATCCAGATTTGTAATGGTCCCGGCCAAGTGGGGGAGACGAATGCCGTTCTGTGTGTCCTCAAAGGCCCCGGCAAGTCCGCCGCCCTTATAGTCAATTAAGATGAAAGATACCTCATCCGGATGATAATTGACCGCCATAGAAAGCAGATAGGTAATCACAAACTCAGACTTTCCTGATCCTGTCATGCCGGCAACCAGTCCATGAGGGCCGTGTGCCTTTTCATGTAGGTCCAGATAGAGAACTGAGCCATCCTGACCGAGTCCAATCGGCGCCTGTAAAGTGTTGACCGGGCTGTTTTCCCTCCACCGAGTCAATGCGTTTAGATGCTCCGTTTTCCCTACGCCATACAACTCAAGGAAGGTAAGCAGGTTGGGAAGTGCGTACTTCTCCGCTTGGGTACGAATCATCAGATTCGCCAAGACAGTACACAGCTCTTCCAGCTGAGGGGAAGGCAGCGTTTCAGCCTTGAATATGCGTTTACTCCCTGCAAGATCATCCTTTTCATATACGGAAGACGCATCTCCTGAGAACTCAATCACAGTAGAGCAGCTTGCAGGAAGATCAACGACCCGCGCCCCCAGTACGATTCCGGAAAGGCCGAGGTTATCGGAGTGCGATGCAATTTTGGAGAATAGCGCCGCTTTTTCTGCAATGGCTGGACTGCCCGCAATCAGAATATAATACGGGGAAGGAGTCTCTGGCTGGCTGCTGTGCAGACCTTCTCGTTCAGCGAAGATCCGCTCCAGGCATAGAGATACTGCCTTACTCTCTTCTTCGCCCACAGCAAAGTACCGCATACCTGTATTTTCATCCCACATATGAGGGAGCAGCCTGAAATCACTCCATGTACTCTCATCAGCGGCATCTACAAAAAGCGCGATTTTAACCTGGTCATAGCCATGCAGCGCGGCGATCTGTAAAATTAGGCTCTGCAGAAATACTCTGGCCCCTTCACTTTCTCCAACAACGCCCGTGACGGGGGAGTGGAGCAAAGAACAGGTAATCGGTGAATCAGGCAGCTTTTGCGGGGTATCGGCCAGTCGGTTAACTTCGTTTTGCAGCAGATCAGCATCTACGGAAAAGCGTTTATCCGGAAATTTAATATCGGCATCCAACGCAACGTCGCCACATCCCAGTCTCAAGCTCAAAAAATCATCTTGCCCCAAAACACGTTCCCAAAGACGACTTTTATGATGGATGATCCAGTCCGCGCACTCCGCAATGCTTGGACAATTCTCAAGCAGGATGTTCTTTTGTTCTTCGCCCACCTTATAGATCTCGTCACGCACTCCGTTCAGATATTCCCGGTATTTCTTTTGGCGCTCCGCTTCCATCTCTGCTCGACGTTTCTTTTCGCTATGTTTGGTAAGCAGCGGCCATAGGAGCGTTCCACATAGCATAGAGAACGACATTACAAGAGTAGGCGCCGAGGTAAGCATATCGGATGTCCCATTCATGAGGTTTATGATTGCTACCGCTGCCATAACGACGGCGGTCAGGCCCATCGTCAAAGCAGGTCCTAAAAGAAGCGCCAGCGGAATAGTTTCTACCTTCTGCATGAGGGGAGGGGCGTCAATCGTAATTGTGCGGTGCCCAAAGGCGCTGCGCAGACGAGGGGAACTCAAAAATATCTCAGGAGTCGGCTCCAATAAATAGTCCGATGATAAATTGTCCGTTTCCTGTTGCTTTAACTTAGCTATGGCAGATGACGAAAGAGCAACCGCATGGTCAGGGTTGTTGAGAGATAGAAAACCGTTGCCAACAATAATTTTGAGCCCCATGATATAAACCATGTCTCCAGGCTTCAACTGTTTTGTTGCAATCCTTTGCTGATTCAGAAACGTTCCATTGCTGCTCTGCGTATCTGTAATACTCCAGGTCTGGTTTTGCCAGATCAAACATGCGTGGTGTGAAGATACATATTGATTCTGGTAAACGATTTGATTGTCGGGGCTCCTTCCTATATTCAAACGACAATCCGACTGTACACAATACTTTTGATAGGCCCGACGGTCATCTGTGGCAGGTTCAATATAAAACTGTACCGTTCGACCTGTCTTTCGGTATTTTGCGTTGATGACCCTGTTTTCTGTAAGCGCTAGAGCATCGATTTCCTTCCCATCTGCATTGAGCAGCGTAAGAGCCAAGCTGCCATGCAGTATCCACTTGTCTTGTACGCCCTCCACATCAGCGACATTGACTGAATCCCCCATTTCAGTTTGTGCAGAAAGCCAATACTGACCGCTGACTCTTTTCGGAAGAGAAAGTGTTGAGATTTGGTCTTGTCCAATCAGTGTGACGATCATAAAACCACCGCCTGCTCTTGTATTTCTGTCTCTGCTTATGGGATGCTTTATTTATTAGGGGACACCGCATTCCCCATATAATCCAGGAATTGCTGCCGGACGGTTTTTCGGCGGCTTTGGCTGATTGGGATCGTGGTTTCGTTAACCATCAGGAAACTATCCCCACAGTACCGCTTTACTCTCTCCATATTGACCAGATAACTCTTATGGCATTGGAGAAATCTTTTATCCAGTTGAAAAGAGAAGTGATCCATTTTATCGTATGTTTCAATTATTTCGCTATCTGTGACTATCTTCAAAACACGCCCATGACTCTCTGCATATAAGAGCGATTGAGGTGATAAAATATGGAGGCTGCTTCCCCGCTGAACAACAATGCCTTTAGCTTTCTTTTCCTCCAACAGCCGTAGAGCCCGCTGCACGTCTCGTACAAGTCGCTCCAACCTAATCGGCTTTAGGAGAAAGCCGCAGTGGCGGGTTTCATAAACCTCGGTGCAATACTCAATTTTTGGTGTCATATAGATAATTTGAAGCGGTGAGCTTTCTTTCAAATATTGTGCAATAATTGATATTGCGTTATATCCTCTCAACTCAATTTCGGTAAGCAGCACATCGGCCCCCCCGGAGTCGGAACGAAGAGACACCTCCAAGGCGGAGGGACCATACATATATTCGACTGAGCACGGATCAAAATTGTGATGAAGTGCGGCAGCAAGTTTGCCCAAGAAATCGACATCCGTATCGCAAATCATAAATCGTATCAATCGGCCAGTTCACCGCCCTCTACGTGCCGTCCAAGTCGATATATTGTTAAATATAAGCCGTATAACGGTTTCTTGTCAAGGATATATGCCGTTACACTATTTACCTCGCATCTGGGTTGCTCTTAGACACAAGCAATCTTTAATAGCTCCATGTCAATTAACTTGGCTATGGCCAATATAATTCACGATACAAGAATTCCCAATACTGATGTAAAAAAACAAGATATAATTGTAAAAAACTAAACTTATATTTCTCGGGATTTAACGCAAATCTACAGATAGCACAATAAGTTATGGCACTCATGCTAGTTTAAAATTTTCGTCTCTCCCCCAAAAAATGCCGCAAAGCGGTATAGTTATAAGCAAACAAGCCGCCAAACTGCTCATACAATTCATTTCTGTATAGTAGAATAAACTACAAGGCGGTGACATTATGGAATATGAAAAAGCCTTTGCGGAGAGATTGGCAAAATTACGAATAAAAGCTGGTATGTCCGCACGAGACATGAGCCTGTCCATGGGACAAAGTCCAGGTTATATTAACAAAATTGAAACAGCGCAGAATATGCCGTCTATGACCAGCTTCTTATATATTTGTGAAATACTAAAGATTACTCCAAAAGAATTTTTTGATGACGAGGCGCAAGATCCATACCGAATCAGAGTAATTACCGAGAAATTGAAACTATTGTCCGATAAACAGTTGCAAGCGATAGATACCGTGATTGACGCAATTATGGAAAAAAGCTGAACGGTGAAGTAAAATCACGTTCCAATAAAGCTCAAAATCGCCCTCCCAAACTGCAGCTACAGTCTGGGAGGGCAGTTTTTATGCCGGCTTGTTCTGCACTTTCGGCAGAGCGGAATTAAGCAGTGCCGGGGTTCATGTCGCTCATTTTCCAGTGGTCCTTCGGATCGGCTTCGGCATCAAAAGGAACTGCTAAAACCTTGATAAGCGAGTAGGGGACACCTGCTGCGTCTCGTGAGTGAATCCAGTCAAAATTACTGCCGCGCCATTGTTGCCAAGCCACCACCCCCTTTGCGAATGTCTGTCTATCTGCAAACGATGTATTTGTCAAAATATTTTCGTGAACTGCTTGAAAAGTGTCGCTCCATCTTTTATAATAGCCGCGAATATCTTTCAGACATAAAGGTTCGGCCTGTGTTTATCTGTATTGGAGACCCCAGATAGCAAAATGTCCATTGAAACATTGATTCCTTAAAGTTGATGGTTCTATGGAAATAAACGGTGGAAGAAATGAGGTGAAGTATATGCCTATGTTTATGGATGATGGCTCTTATCAGCTCTCCGGCGTACCGGACTATGCGGTTCCGGAGCTTGACGATGACCAGATTGCGGAAGAAGTGGAACGCGAAATTGCACATTTAGAAAATCTGCGGGAATCCTGTCTGGAAAATGGGCAATTTGATAGGGTCGAAGAGCTGGCAATCAAAATTGCGGAATTGGAAGACTATCTCCCGGATTGCTGACCCACCTTTCAGCAGAGATAGAACCAGTTGATAATGTTGCTGCTTGAAATGCTGAACCGTATGAGTACACCCCAATAGAAAGCGGTGCTCTGGGCGAGCACCGCTTTCTTTCGTACACATTTCCAGCCGGGGAAAGTGGATTTCTCCCCGGCGTTTTTCGATATAGGCAGCTCCTTTTCCAATCTTTCTTATGGCCTCGTCCTTCGGAATTACGCTGAACGGTACGGATGCGGCTTACCTTCCATATCTGGAAGATAGAATACGGCTGAGGCGCCTGAACTCTGAACGGCAGGCAAAGCATATCCAAGATAGAACCCCGCCGCACTTTGGCGTGCGGCGGGGTTCTATGATGCTGGAGCTCTTAAAAAAGTTCCTCCTATATACCAATCAAAGCGGGACTCTCAAGGACGATCAGACAGCAGAAGTCATCGTTACCAACACAAAAGAGACGCCGGCTCCTGAGCCGGAGCCTGAAACGGGATCGCTGACCGTCTCGAAAATTGTGGTGGATAAAGACAGCGAGTACCTGCCGGACGATACAACGGAATTCCGTTTTGAAATCACTTTGACCGGCACGGACAGCAAGCCAATCAACGGAGAATTCTCTTACACAGGCGGCGTCGTGCAGAATGCTTCTGGTGTGACGAAGCCTGACGATGGAACGCTGCAATTCAAGAGTGGAAAAGCCTCGATCACACTGAAACATGGTCAAACCATCACCATCAACGATTTGCCCGCCGGTGCGGCATACAGCGTTATCGAGGACACGGCAAGCGGATATGAAGTGAAACATGGAACCGTGTCTGGAACGATCAAGGCCGAAACGGAAAACTCCGCCTCGTTCACCAACATCAAGGTTGACGACCCTGGACCTGAGCCCGACCCCGGCGATCAGACAGGTTCACTGACGGTTTCCAAGAAAGTCGAGGGGGACGGAGACCAAAACAAGGACTTCAAGTTCCAAATCACACTGACCGGCGTGGATGGGCAGCCGATTTCCAAGACGTTCCACTACGATGGAGCCAAAACCGGAACCATACAGAGCGGCGGGGCCATCGCACTGAAGCACGGAGAGTCCATCACCATTCACGACATTCCCGCCGGTACGGCATATCAGGTGGAGGAACTGGACGCAGACGGATACAAGGTCACCTCTGAAGGCACGGCCGGGACGATTCGAGCGGAGGGAACAGTTACCGCCTCGTTCACCAACACAAGGAACGACGATCCTGGCCCTGACCCTGACCCTGATCCAGATGATCCCATCGGAAACCTGACGCTATCCAAAACCGTGCGGGGCGATGACCGGAACGGAACCTTTACCTTCCGGGTCACCTTTACCACAAAAACTGGCGGCGAGATCACCGCGCGCTTCTACTACAACGGCGATAAGACGGGGACCATCGGCAGCGGCGAAACCGTCACTCTGGCCGACGGCGAGAGCATTACCATCCGAAATATCCCGGCCGGGGCCCACTATCAGGTGGAGGAGCTGAACGCGGAGGGATATGATGTTACATCTTCCGGAGAAACGGGCAGCATCACCGAAAGCAAGACCGCGCAGGCATCGTTTGTTAACACTTGGAACGATGCCCCGGATCAGCCGACTGACCCAGAAGGCCCCAACGATCCAGACGGCCCGCATGATCCGGATATCCCACCGGACCCGGACATCCCGGATGACCCCAACGAACCGAATACCCCAGACGATCCAAACGACCCCGGCACACCGGATGACCCTGGACAGCCGGACGAGCCGGACGTCCCGAATGACCCCGGCACACCGAAGACGGATGACCCAAGGCATACCAGCTTGTGGATCGCGCTGTGTCTGCTGTCCCTGGGCGGAATGGGGGTTCTCGCATTTACAAGAAACGGTATCAAGAGGAAGAAACGCTGAAACAATAAGAGGGCGGGCATTGCTGCCCGCCCTCCTCCGTTTGGGGAGGTGATGACTCTGAGGGGAAAACGGGAAAAGAGAACGGGAAAAGAGAACGGAGTGGACCTGGAGGCGATGGGCTTTCCTGTTTTTCCTGGCCCTGTTCCTCCTGTCCGGCGGCCTTCTGCTGCGGGACCAGTACCAGGCTTTCCGGGAGCAAGCCGCCAACCAGGCACTGGCCCAGCAGATTCATAAGGCGGAGGAAAAGCCGCTCCGCGACAGCGGAAGCATAGAGGAAGACTCCTCTACAGCTGACCCCAGGCGGGAGCAGTACCAGCTTTTGTGGGAACAGAACCATGATTTCGCGGGGTGGCTTTCCATCGAGGGGACTAAGATCGACTACCCCGTGATGTTCACGCCGGAGGAGCCGGAATATTATCTGCGAAAAGCCTTTGACGGCAGCTACGCCATCAGCGGAAGTCTTTTTATCGGGGAGGGCTGCGAGCCGGACGGCAGCCACGTCATCATCTATGGACACCACATGAAAGACGGCGCCATGTTCGGTTCCCTGGCAGACTATGCAGACAGGGACTACTGGGCAGAGCATCCCACCATCCGCTTTGACACCCTGGAGGCGGATGGGGAGTATGAGGTTTTGTCTGCCTTCTACAGCCGGGTCTATAAGGTCAATGAGAACGATGTATTCCGCTATTACCAATACGCGGATCTCTCAGAGCCGGAACGGTTTGCGGAATTTGTGGAGCAGGCACAGGAGGCCGCACTCTACGATACCGGCGTGACGGCGGAATTCGGGGACAAACTGCTGACTCTCTCCACCTGCAGCTACCATACCACTGACGGGCGCTTTGTGGTGGTGGCAGTCAGAAATAAAAATTGAAACTCAGACAGTGCTTTTATGAGGGGCCACATTGCTCGAACACATATGATCCGGGCTGTTGCCGTCAGCCCGTTCTGGTAACTGTTATGGAGAGGGCGAAGGAAAATCTCCTATATGCCTGCCTTGTTCAAAATATTCACTTGAAAAAAGTGAATATTCAGTGTATGATGTGAACAAAGCGGATAAACTGAACAGAGCGGCCAGTTATAAGAAGTCAAGAAGTATCCGCGAAAAAAAGTAGGGGGGTGATTGCAGGTGCAGGAAACGGAACGGATTGAGTTTAAGGAACGCCTGACCGATGACATTTATAAGGAGATCATTGCCTTTGCCAATACGGATGGCGGAACAATCTATGTGGGAATCAATGACCGGGGCGAGCCGGCTGGACTGGATCGGGTGGACGACATCTACACCCGCATCACAAACGGAGTTCGCGACGCGATTCTCCCCGATGTTACAATTTTTGTTAAGTACACCCTGGAGGATGGGCAGATCATCAAGGTAGAGATCGGGGAAGGTTCTTATAAGCCCTACTATTTGAAATCCAAGGGCCTAAAGCCTTCTGGTGTGTTTGTGCGCCAGGGTACTTCCGCCGTCCCCGCATCACCGGAACAGATCCGGCAGATGATCAAAAACGCGGATGGCGATGTGTTTGAGGACTTTCGCTCTCTGGAACAGGAGTTGACCTTCCAGGCTGCTGCTAAAGTATTCGCCCGTCATGGACTGGATTTGCTTCCCGAGAAATTCGATACCCTTGGCATACGATCCCACGGCTTGGGGCTCTATACGAATCTCGGCCTGTTGCTCTCGGACCAATGTATGCACACCATAAAAGCGGCTGTTTTTTCCGATACGGCAAACACCATATTCCGGGACCGCCGGGAGTTCACGGGCTCCCTTCTGACACAGCTGGATGAGGCGTATGAATATCTTCAGCTCTGCAATCAGACCCGCTCAGAGATCACTGGCCTGGAACGGATGGACCATTGGGACTACCCGCCGGAGGCGATCCGGGAGGCTCTGCTCAACGCGATCATCCACCGGGATTACAGCTTCAGCGGTAGCACGCTTGTCAATGTAAATGAAACTGGAATGGAGTTCATTTCCCTGGGCGGCCTGCTGGCTGGTCTGACGGTGGCGGACATTCAAAACGGTGTCTCACAGCTGCGGAATCGGAAGCTGGCGGAGGTCTTTCTCCGGCTACGCTACATTGAGGCTTACGGCACAGGCATCCGGCGTATTTTTGCAGCATACCGTGATTGTGCAGTCCAGCCCAGTATTTCAGTGGCTCCCAATTCCTTCCGCATTGTGTTGCCGAATATGAATCAGGCCATGCAAACAGCTCCGGCTGATTCAGATATATCTGCCTCTGTGACGCCTCAGATGAAGGCAGTATTGAAACACCTTGCCGCACATGGGGAGCTTTCTGACCAGCAGTTACAAGAACTGCTGGGAATCAAGCGAACTCGGGCCTATATGCTGGCAAAACAGATGGAGGCCGCGGGCTTGATCGAGATCTCCGGTCGAGGTACAAAGCGCAGGATCAAACTCCGGCAGCGTGAAACATCTTCATTGTAGAAATAAAGCTGGAATTTGCTTCCTTATACCTAGGACCGCCTCCTACAAACAAAAAAGCGCCCCATGCCGTCCAAATTGGAGTAGCATGGGGCGTACTTTCTTGGTATGGAATTGTCTTTTCTCCGGTTATCTGAGGGAGTCCGGCGGCAGTTCTCCAACCAGGACATCAAACGGAACACCCAGCTTCTGCGAGAAATTCCAGACGGCAGTAAGGCGCGGGCACCGCCGCCCCCACTCGTACCGTCTCAGATCCTGCTTGGAGATTCCCAGCAGTGCGCTGAATTCATCCAGCCCCATGCCCCGCGAAATGCGGATCACCCGCAGGCGGGCGCCAAAGAGGATGCTGAAGCGCCGGCTCGTCAAGCCTGATACTTTGCACATTGTCTGACTGCGCTCCATTACCATTTGGTCAGGATCTTGCCGTACATCTGCCGCTTTTCAGCGTCAAAGCGCTGGACGATCAGCATGACGTTATCGCCCACCAGGAAATCGGAGTCCTCGTGCTGATAGGAGTAGTTGCACATGCATACCGTGCCGTCCGTCAGATTGCAGAACACGCCGCCGCCATACTTGCCGGCGATCATGGCCAGCCGGCGGGCGCCCACGGGATGGCGCTGCTCCGCGCCGTCGAAGGGGTTCGATTCCGTCTCCTTGACGGAGATCTCCAGCCGGTCCGTGTCCGGGTCATAGAGCTTTACGATGCAGTCCAGTTCCTGCCCGGGGTGGTACTCCGTCCGCAGATTGGGGATGGCAGTATAGCGCAGCTCCCGTTGGGTAAGGCCGATGTCGTGGCCGTAGCAGTCCACCAGGCAGCGCCGGGGGCCCACGGAGAGCATCCGGCACTTGATTTTCGCGCCTACGGCGTTCAGATTCGGCCGGTGGGCGAAGAAATAGCGCTGGCTTCTGCCGGCCAGCCGCCGGGACCCGATGGCAAAGCCCGCCTCACGGTCTACCTTGATGATGATGAAGTCGATGGCCGCGCCCACCATGTTCTGCAGCACAAAGTCCGGACGCTCCTTATCCTTTTCCCACATCTCAGTGGATGGAATGACGATGCGCACACGGTAGGGCACCACAATGGCGCAGTACATCGTCTGCTTTTCCATCATGCCGGTCTCCGGATTGCGCACCTGGACGGAAAAGGGATCGACGCCGATGATGGTGCCGGTGAGCGCGCTGCGGCCGCGGTAAGAGGCATAGATGGAGTTCCACTCCTGACGCTCTTCCGGCGTGAGGTCGCGGTCCAAGCGGTTGAACTTCAGTTCATAGAACTTCTGGCGGTCGCTTTTCTCCTGAACCGGCGGAGCCGGCGGCTCCGCTACATCGCCGGGCAGGGTGTTCTCCACTGGGGTCAGGGGCGTGGTCTGCGGAACAACGGAGCCGGAGCCCGCCGGATCTTCCAGCAGGCGGTCCAGATCCTCCGGCGTCTCGCCGCCGGCCGGGGCGGGGGCGGTTTCAGAGATGTCCACGGAGAACACTTCCGACGTCTCCTCCTGAGACGCCGCGGACTCCCCCTCAGTTGTTTCCTGCGGAATTTCCTCCTCCCTCTGCTCTGTGTCTGATAGATCCAGAATGGGGGCAGGTGCGGCCGAAGCTGCGTCCTCCGGCGGTGTGTCTCCGTCTCCAGCTGCCTCTTTGCCTTCTTCCGGTTTCTCCGGCGGCTGCTCGGACCCGGCCTCCCGTGTCTCAGAGTCTTCAGGGGGACCGGCTCCGAAGATGCTGTCGGCGTCATCCTCGGCCAGCGGGAATTCCGCAGCCTCGCCCGTCTGGCCGGCAGTCTCCTCCGGATTTTCCGGGTGCTGGAGCTGTTCAGCTTCTTCCACAGGAGTCGTCTTTTTTCTTGCCATACCTGGGGTCGGAAAACAGCCAGCGCGGCATTTGCATATAGTAGATGCTTTGGACGTCGGTCTGCTTCATCAGCAGGAAACCGGGGTGTTCTTTTATTTTGGCCGCCCTCATAGTGGCACCTCCTGTTTCAATTTCTTTTGTTGCTACATTGTGCCTACAACTATTGTCTTTCTTTTGGGGTATGCTATGATAGACCAAAGGAGGTCTTTATCATGGATGTTGTTTCTTCCGCAAAAACAGATATGTTCCGTATGCGCATCAACCCGGAGATCCGAAGCCGGCTGGAACGGGTCTATGCCCAAAACGGACTATCTCTGACCGATGCCGTCAATGTATTCTTCCAGCAGTCCCTGAACGCGGGCGGCCTCCCATTCCAGGTCACGGAGGACAACGCCGCGCTGATCCAAGCGAAGGCTCTGAGCCGCCTGATGAAAGAACTGGAGGCGGGGTTGACCGATCCGGTATCTTATTCGGAGGATGACGTGTACCGGATGCTGGGTGTGGAGAAGGAAGCGTGAAAATTGAGTACAAAAGCGCCGCCGTCCAGGATATTGCCCAAAAGAAGGAATATATCGAAGCTATTCTGAAAAACAAGAAAGGAGGTCCATTTTGAGCGAGAAACGGTGTCCAAACTGCGGCAGGCGCATGAAGCAGCAGTTTATCGGCCTGCGTCACTGCAAATGCGGCGTCAGCTGGAAAAAGCACCAGGGCTACTTTATCCGCACCCCGGATATGGTGTTCGCCTTGGAACGGCGCTGGGTGGGGAATAAGCGGAAGCAGGTTCCTGTCATCCAGTACAAGACAGAAATGCCGGGCAATTCGGCCATACCAACTCAGGGCAGACTCACAAAATGAGACGGCACAGGTTTTCATACCTGCACCGCTCTTTCCCTGGCGGATGGGACCATCCGGCAAGCGCCCTGTGTATTGATCTCTTTGCTCTGTTGGTCAGCGCCTCTTGCCCGCACAAGGCATCGCCTTAATTATTCTTCTCGGAAAATACTTCGACAAAAAGCAACAACTTTTCCGATTTCGGAAAAGTTGTTGCTTTTCGAGCTTGATTCTGCTATGCTGGATGCAGGCAGCTAAACGGAGGTGATCGCAATGGTGCAACGCGAAGAATATTTACAAAAGCTGATCCTGTGGCGGGATGAGCAAGTGATCAAGGTAGTGACCGGCATCCGCCGCTGCGGGAAGTCAACGCTGCTGGCTCAGTTTCAGGCGTATTTGAAGGATGACGGGGTAGAGGACAGGCAGATCGTTTCGCTCAATTTTGAGGAACTGGAGAACGAGGAGCTGTTGGACTACCGGACGCTTTATCAGGCGCTGACCGCACGGCTTTGTCCGGATAAGACCACCTATATTTTCCTTGATGAAGTCCAAAAGGTACCGGAATTTGAAAAGGTCGTGGACAGCCTGTATGTCAAATACCGGGTGGACCTTTATATTACCGGCTCCAATTCCTATATGCTCTCCGGGGAGCTGGCCACGCTACTCTCCGGTCGGTATGTGGAACTATCCATCCTGCCGCTCTCCTTCCGGGAATACTGCCAGCTTCAGCCTGACGGGGAGAAGGACGCCCTGTTCGCCGCGTTTTTGCAGGACGGAGGCTTCCCCTATATCGCTTCGATGAACCGTTCCAAAGAGAAAGTGGATATGTATTTGGAAGGGATCTACAACACCATCATCATCAAGGATATTGAGGAGCGCCAGCGGCGCCGGGATACCGACCCGAACCGGCGCAAGGTTGCGGACATTGCTCTGCTGAGGGCGATTGCAAAATTCCTCGCCGGAAGTGTCGGCAATCCCATATCTGTGAAAGGGATCGCGGACTATATCACGTCCACCGGCCGGAAAGTATCGCAGAACACCGTGGCAGACTATATCGAAGTCTTGTCCGAGGCGTTTGTGTTCTATCCTGCGGAGAGGTTTGATATAATCGGCAAACAGCTGATGAAGATGAATCAGAAGCTGTATATCGTGGATCTTGGCATCCGCAGGTATCTGCTCTCCCGCCGGGATTACGATTTGGGCTTTTCTCTGGAGAATGTGGTCTATCTGGAACTGCTGCGGCGCGGATACAGCGTGAATGTGGGAAAGGTCGGCAACACGGAAGTGGATTTTGTGGCCAAAAAGGATGACCGGTATCATTACTTCCAGGTCACGGCCACGATGCTTGATCCAGCCACCTTTGAGCGGGAGATCACGCCGCTGCGGAACATCCGGGACAACTACCCTAAGACGATCCTCACTCTGGACCGTATGACTCTTGGCAACTACGATGGGATCGAGGCGGTCAACGCAGTCGATTGGCTACTGCTGTCTCTTATACACATCTCCGAGCCCACG
>ERZ1027125.191-NODE-191-length-31827-cov-8.267563_pt1 | contig 31827 bp, 35 predicted proteins | sample MGYA00519249_ERZ1027125 | MGnify/ENA primary metagenome ERZ1027125 (study PRJEB26926, sample SAMN06164580) | human gut metagenome | biome: ENVO:00009003; feature: ENVO:2100002; material: ENVO:00002003 | host: Homo sapiens | place: USA | collected 2012 ... | reverse complement strand
AGATCGTCGGCAGCGTCAGATGTGTATAAGAGACAGACTAAAGATATTATTAATAAATTGATGGATGGAGATATTTTTGCTTTTCCAAGTAAATTTGAGGGTATGCCATTAGCACTGATGGATGCGATGAGTGTGGGATTACCAGCTATAGGATATAAGTCATGTGCGTCTGTAAATGAATTGATAATTGACAATTTTAATGGATTTTTATGTGATGATGGCATAGACGATTTTGCAGATAAACTAAAACTTTTAATGTCTGACGCTGATTTAAGAAGAAAATTAGGCGGAAATGCAAGGGAAAGTATGAAAGCTTTTGCCCCTGGGAAAATATGGGATGAATGGGAAGCTTTGATAAATAATGTAATCAGAATTGGTAGCGGTAAATAAATTTTATGGAGCGCTTTACATGTCTAAAAAAACGTTGTTCGGCGTCGATTATACTGACAAAGAATGGATCAAGATAATTTTATATTTGTTTGTTGGTGGTACGGCGGCGCTGGTAGAGTGGGCGTTTTTTTACGGCTTTAACCAGGGGATGGGTATGGAGTATATGCTGGCGACGGCTGCAGCGTTCTGTCTGGCAACGCTGTATCATTATTTCCTGGGTAATATTTTGGTTTTTACCAGCGGTGCCAGATATGAAAAGGGTAAAGAACTGTCTTTAGTTTTTGCCGTTAGTATTATGGGGCTTGCTTTTAATTTGATTTTAATGTATATTTTTGTAGGAATGATGTTATTGCAGCCGATGTTTGCCAAAGTATTGGCCAGCTGCATTGTAGTCATTTGGAATTATCTAGCCCGTAAAAAGTGGATTTTTTGACAGCGCGTATCTGCCAGGTAATATCGGGTAGATTGTGCTATATCGATGAAGTAAGGCCAGTTGTATTTGCTGGATTGATGAAATAGGAGATTAGGATATGCCGAATCGTGTCGACATTGCAGCTTTTCAAAAAGTAATGATCGTTTATAATCGGAACTCTGGCAAGCAGTTGTTTGCAAGTATGCTGGCAAGAGTAAATGAAGTAAAAAAAAGATTGAAACAGGTCATTGATCCGAAAAGATTGGAAATTGTTGAAATTAAGTCTTTCGAGCAGGTTGAAGGTCTGGCAGCTCGTATTTGTCAGGAAAAATATGACTGGATAATTGTTGCAGGCGGTGATGGTACTTTGCGTGCAATAATCGATGTTTTTGCCAAACATGAACATATGCCGTATGTCAGTGTTTTTCCTGCCGGGACAGTTAATTTGGTAGCAAAAGAACTTTTAATGAGCAATGATCCAGCAAAATGGGTCAAACGCGTTAGCAAAGGAATTGTTTCGCCTGTGCAGCTGGGGAAGGCCAACGGTCATATTTTTTTAACGGTAGCAGGAATCGGGTTCGATTCGCTGGTAGTCGATAACGTATCTGAACTGGAGAAGAAATTGTTGTCAAAGCTGGCTTATGTTTGGCAGGGAACAGAGATGATGCGGAAAGAATTTGTCTATAGTAACTGGCGCTATAAGTTTCAGGTGCGGTTAGATGATGAGGAAGAATGGTATGAGGCTTCCTCTGTAATCGTTGGCAAAAGCCGTTATTATGCAGGCCGTTACAGCTTGTTCAATGGGGCTTCATTATGTGTGCCGCAGCTGCATGTAGCTATTTTTACTGGTGATACCAGGGCTGACTTTATGCGCTATGCAGCAGTCATTGCGATGGAAGCGCTGCAGCTTGATAAAAGTATCATCATCAGGCACGCGCAGAAAATAGAGATTCGTTGTAATGTGGAAGATTTCGCTGCTGAGCTTGATGGGGATGCTATTACTTCAGCACCGCTGCAGATAGAACTGCATCCTGTTCCCATCAACTTTTTAGCATAAGTAAGCGGATGTGAAAATATGTATAGGCGCAGTATTATCTTGGTAATTCTTTTGCTGCTTTTTGCGGCTGAAGCATTTTTTGCGCGTCAATTTTATATTGAAATAGTACCGTTTCCTGAAGACGAATGGTGGATGACGGTCGTTAATAATTGCCTGCGGGACCTGCTTTTAGCTGGTGTAGCGGGCTTATTGTATTTCAGGAGAAATCGTCTTGCTGACCGTACGAAACGTTATTTCCCGGTAGTTGTTATCGGTGTGCTGTATTTGCTGATTGCTGGCTTTATGGTCAATCAGCTGAGCCTTGATAAAGGGTTTTTAACGGTATTAGCTGTCCTTACAGGTTTAAACAATAATATTGTTTTAGTACTTTTGGCAGCGATGTGTTACCATAAATGGCCTTCTATGCTAATGAAGTCAGTTTATTTTGCTGTGTATTTTATAACTGCGCTGACAATGATTTTTGATGCGTTTTATTTTTGGCAGACTTCGATGCATGTCGAAAGTGTTTTGTTCAAAAATTTAAATATTTATGCTGTTCAGGGTGTTTTATCAGGTATGACGGCAATACAGCTTGCAGGGATAGGTTTTGCTGTTGCTGCTGTTTTATTGTTGTTCCGGGTGACGAAGCCTCAAAAACGTAAACCGAATTTTGCCTGGTCGCTGTTGTGCGTATCCGTATTTTTTCTGGGCTTGAATCTTTCATATTGGTCAATGGTGCAGGTCAATAAATATATTTTGACGGAATATGTTTGTGTTTGGGGCGACGAAACCAGTGAAATGATCCGCAGTGATTATCGTAATTTATTGACGACGCCTGTCAATATTAATTTTGCCAGCAAAATGTTGTTTGATACGGATAAGATCGCCAGACGTAAACATATTGAGCAGCGCCCTCTGACAGCAAAAGACGAACGCGTGCTGAAAGAACTGGGGATTTTAAGGTCTCAGCAGGTGCTGCAGCCGTTGGAAGCACAATATGATAAAATTGTATTGCTGGTTTTGGAATCAGTACATCGTGATTATATAGGTTTTTATAATAAAAATATTCCGCAGGAAACGACACCGTTTTTAGACAGCTTGCTGGCAAAATATCCTCGTCTGGATAATTACTATTCTTCAGCGATTCCGACAACGCAAGGCTTGAATGCGACTTTTCGTTCACATCTGATTTTTGATGAAGAGATCAACGGTGCAAAGCAGGGGTCCCTGTTCAGATCTGTACAGGAAGCAGGCTGGCGCGGTATTTTTATGAATGCGTCCAGTCAGTATTATAGTAATGAAGTGCGCGAATATCCGCAGCAGTTTGGCATGCAGGAGTATTATGCCAAAGAATACCTGCAGGATCTGGGATACAGCGGTGCCAGCGGCTGGGGTTATCATAATGATGTGTTGTATAAGGAAACGCTGCGGCTTTTAGAAGCCGGGCGTAAAGATAAAATGCTGCTGGTAACCAAAACGCTGGATATGCATCAGCCATATCCTTACTATGGTATCAGCTGGGAGAATATGCCACCGGCAGTACGCGATCACGAGCTGGTGACGATTCGAGGCATGTATTGGGTCGATCAGACACTGAAAAACTTTTTTGAGGAAGCTGAAGCTAAAGGTTTGATGGATGACAGGACTCTCTTTATAATTACAGCTGATCATAATCCTCATTCAGGTGGAGAATATACAAAAATCGTAACTAATGAGAATGACAGGAAAAGTATTGCCCCTATCCCGTTGCTTTTCGTATCTAAAAATTTACAGCCGTTGAATAATTTAATGACGAAAGATTATGCTTCTCAGATCGATTTGGCTCCGACCTTACTATATCTGGCTGGTATTAAGGCTCCGGAAGATTTTATGGGACGTAATTTGCTGGAAAGTGTCGAAACGCCGTTTGCTTTAGGATATTTTGGCGGAAAGGCATTCTATTATTCTGCTGACCTGTCTTTTGAAGATCAGATGGATAATCCTTCGCCGGCTACAGAATATGAAGATGCGCTGACAAATTATATAATTCATGAATATTCCGAACGTCAGCTTAAAAATCAATAAAAATATTCAGCACATAGTGAATGTATTTTGTATACATATACGTAAATACTGGAATTTTACATTGCAGCAATGCTATAATACCTTGTATTAATTTTTTGGGAGGGGTTATTTATGATGGTAATTATTGGTGCAATTATTGTTATCGGCGTCATTTATCTGCTGTTGAAAAGACATGAATCAAGAATGGTGCTGATTGCTGCAGGTATTTTAATGGCTGTTATTGCTGGTAAACCTATGGCAGCATTGGATGCATTTGCTAAAAGTATGACAAATGCCGGACTTATTACTTCCGTATGTTCCTGCATGGGTTTTGCTATGGTTATGAAATATACCGGCTGTGATAAACATTTGGTTGTCGCTATTGGTAAAGTGCTGAAAAAAATGGGCTTTATGCTCATACCTGGTGCTACTATTGCGACTTTTATCATTAATATAGCAATTCCAAGCGCGGCAGGCTGCAGTGCTGCTGTCGGTGTTATTTTTATTCCTATTCTGATGTCTGCCGGTATCCACCCGGCGATGGCGGCAGCTGCCGTAAAATCAGGTACTTATGGGAGTATGCTGAATCCCGGCCTGGTACATAACGGCGTTATTGCCAAATTGTCTAATGTTGAAATCACCGAAGTTATTACTCACCATATGATGGCTGATATCGTTGGTGTTATTATCGCTGCAACCACATTGACTATCCTTGCTATTTTCCTGAAAGAAAATAAAGGTTATCTGCCGGAAGGCGGTAACGATGCGGTGGCTGAGGATTTAAAGATTAATCCGCTGTATGCTCTGATGCCGCTGCTGCCGGTAATTATTTTACTGGTTGGTTCTACAGGTATGGCACCGATTCTGAAAATGGGTGTGCCTCAGGCTATGTTGATCGGCGCTTTGCTGAGCTTGGCTGTGACTCGCAGTAACCCTACTAAGCTGACGAAATCTTTCTTTGATGGCATGGGGGATGCTTATGCCAATATTATTGGTATCATCATTTCTGTTGGCGTTTTCGTTTCCGGAATGCAGTCTCTGGGGCTGGTCAAAGCCCTGATCAACTGGATGCTTGAATCTACCGGCATCGTTAAGATCGCTGCAACCTTTGGTCCGTTTATTCTGGCAATGATCTCCGGTTCCGGCGATGCTGCAACTGTAGCTTTTAACGAAGCTGTTACTCCGCATGCGGCACAGTTTGGATTGCAGGCTATTGATATGGGTTCCATGGCTGCCTTGGGTGGAACCTTGGGACGGACAATGTCTCCGATTGCAGGTGCGACCATTATCTGCGCCGGTATTGCCGGTGTCGATCCGATGGAAGTTTGCAAACGTAATGCTTTGGGTATTACTCTGGCCTTGCTGGCAGGCATGGTCATTCTGCTGTTCTGATTTTAGCAAGGAACGCCCGCTTTTGTTGCGGGCGTTTTTCTATTTATTTATTTACAATACTGTATTTTGCAAAAAATCTGCGTTCTGCAGCACTATGCTTAACATTTTTTTGTGATATAATAAACGTCGGAGGGATAATGTGAAAATTGAGAATTTCATGCAGGCATTAAAAGAATATCAAAGCCCTTTGGTTTTCAATCCTTGGCGTGATTACGACCCCAAATGTGATATAAGCAGTGATGCTCCTGTTATCCGTGCGGCTAATTTGACCAGATATTTGCAGCTGCGTCAAAAGGCGCATTATTTATTTATTGCGGAAGGTCTTGGTTATCAGGGCGGACATTTCTCGGGAATGGCGATGACTTCCGAACGGATTTTACTGGGCCTGCATCCTGATATAAAGCCTGAGGCAGTTTTAGGTGAATGGGATTACCGCAGAACCAGTAGCCCTGAAAGTGAACTGCTTAAAAGTACACAAAAACAAAGCGGTTTTAATGAGCCTACGGCGACAGTAATGTGGAATACTTTGGCAAGACATGAATTGTCAGCTTTTGATACCATTTTATGGAATATTTTTCCCTTTCATCCGCATAAAAAAGATGATCTGCTTACTAATCGAACTCCTACGAATGAGGAGCTGGATGCGGGTATAGAATATGCAAAAATGCTGTTGGCTTTAGTGCCAACTTTAAAAATAGTTGCTATTGGTCAAAAATCAGCAGGGACACTGCAGCGTTATGGAGTTGAATGCGTAGCTTGCGTTCCGCATCCATCCATGGGAGGCGCCAATCGTTTTAAGGCTGCAGTTGCACAGCTGTTTACTAACGGGGAATGATTATGGAACAAGCGCATGAAAATAAAATGACGCGTGACGAAACCTTAAAAGTAGCATTGATGGTAGGTAAAATTTTACTCAAAAGCGGTGCGGAAACGTATCGTGTAGAGGATACTATTAACCGCTTTTGTATTGCTAATGGCTATGAAGTTGATATTTTTGTAACCCCGACGGTAATAATTTTGGGTAACGAACAGGTTGACAGTTTTAACTGTGTCAGCCGAATTCGTTATCGTACCACCAATTTAGGCATGATCAGTGAAATGAATGATATGTCTTATAAATTTGAGCGCTGGCCAATGAGCTATCGTGGAACGATGGCCTGGCTGGAAGAAAAACTGAAAGCACAGGTGCCTTATGGCAAATGGAAGGTTTGTCTGGCTTCTGCTATAGCATCAGCTTCTTTTTCGGCGATGCTGGGCGGCAACAGCCATGATTTTATTGCTGCTTTTATAACTGGCGGTATTGCCATGCTGGTTTTGAAACAGATTGCAGGCTATCGCCCAAGTGCGTTTTGGGAGAATGCGCTGGCTGGTGTGGCAATTGGTGTCGTAGCGCTCATTTGCTGTGCTGTAAGCGTGCAATGCACGATGGAAAAAATCATTGTTGGTGCTTTGATGCCGTTTGTACCTGGTGTGGCTTTTACTAATGGGCTGCGTGATTATATGGCAGGAGATTTGCTTTCCGGCAATGCGAGGATAGCAGAGGCTCTGCTCTTTGCTGCATCTATTGCTATTGGTATCGCCTTCGCGCTGCGTGCCTGGGTATTGTGGGGGTGGGATTTATGGAAATAATCACTTCCTTTATTTTTGCATTTATTGCAACAATGGCTTTTGCGGTATTATTTCAGTCACCTAAAAAAATCTTGCTGACAGATGGTTTGATTGGAGCTGTTGGCTGGGTGGTTTTTATAAGTCTGCGTGATCAGATGGGTTACAGTTCGTTTTATGCTAACTTTTTCGGGACGCTTGCTTTGGCGCTTTTGAGTGAGCTTTCAGCACGGATTTTTAAACAGCCGGCAACTGTTTTTGTCATTCCCGGTATTATTCCGTTGGTTCCTGGGTTAGGTATCTATAAAGGGATGTTTGCCGTAATCAATAATGATTATAATGGCGGTATGTCGATTCTGCTGACGGCAATAACCGATTCGTGCGCTATAGCCGTTGGTGTGATGCTGGTTTCCAGTTTATTTCGTGTTCTGAAGATCAGGAAAGACAGAAGATTTTTAATCAAGTATCATGGTAAGGACGTTTGCTGAGGCGATAGAAGATGACAGATAAAAAGCAGGATGAGAAAAGCTTTGACAGTTCTAAAATCAATACACAGGAACTGCAGAAATATAAACAGGATTACAGCGAGCACAGCTTTAAGGAAAAACTGCGGAAATATGCCAAAATAATTGGTGTAGGGGCAGTTTATAAAGTGCTGCAGCTGTGGTATGTTTTACAGAAACCTGATGTGCCGTTGAAACAGAAAGCACTTATTACGGGAGCTATCGGCTATTTGATTGCGCCCTTGGATTTTATTCCCGATTTGACGCCTGTTTTAGGTTATAGTGATGATTTTGTGGCTATTACTTATGCTTTATTGCAGGTTCAGGGATATGTGGATGCAGAAGTTAAAGAAAAATCTAAGCATTTTATTGAAGATATTTTTGGGACTGATGCTGTCAGTGAATTAGACTAAACTTGTTGTGGAGGGTTAGATTTGGGTTTACTAGAGTTATTGCTTTTAGCCGTAGGTCTGGCGATGGATGCTTTTGCAGTTTCTATCTGCGGTAGCTTGGCTTTAGCTCCGGCTTCGCGTTTTAGTGGAGCCTTGCGTTTTGGCATCTGGTTTGGATTTTTTCAGGCACTGATGCCTGTTGTTGGTTTTTTCTGCGCAATAAGGTTCAGATCTTATATTGAAACCTATGATCATTGGATAGCTTTCATTCTTTTGATCTATTTGGGAATCAACATGCTGCGTGAGGCCGATGCTGCTGACAGCTGTAATTTAAAGCAGCATTATAATATCAGGGAAATGCTGACATTGGCTGTAGCTACCAGCATCGATGCTTTAGCGGTTGGTGTGAGTTTTGCTTTTTTAGATGTGGATATCTGGACTGCGGCCGGGCTGATCGGTCTGGTAACTTTTATTTTTTCTATGGTAGGTGGTTTGGCTGGCTTCAGGTTAGGAGAGAGGATCGGCAGCAGAGCTACGTTAGTGGGCGGCTGTGTCCTTATCATTATTGGGACGAAGATTCTTTTGGAACATACCGGCTGGCTGTAATTTATAATTTTGAAAGGTAGTGTTGACAATGGCAGAAGCAAACAAAGAAAGAATTTTTGATGAATTTGTGGAATTGGTTTCTGTTCCCTGTCATACTCTGAAAGAAAGGCAGGTTTTTGAACTTCTGCAGCAGAAGCTGAAAGATCTGGGTTTTGTGACACAGGAAGATGATGCAGGTAAAGAATTAGGCGGCGAATGCGGCAATTTATGGGGATGGTTGCCGGGGAACAAAGTCGGAGCGACACGTGTGCTGCTGACCGCGCATATGGATTGCGTGGAACCATGCGAAGGCATCAAGGTCGTTAAAAAAGATGGTAAGATCCTGTCAGATGGGAGTACTATTTTAGGCAGTGATGATAAATCCGGTGTAGTGGCTATTCTGGAAGCAGTGCGGATGCTGCAGGAAACAAAGGCTGAACACGGTGATATCCAGGTTTTGTTCACGATTGCTGAAGAAGGCGGTGTTAACGGATCGCGCTGTATGGACAAGAGCCTGTTGCATGCTGATGTTGGCTATGCTCTGGACAGTGAGGGCCATCCGGGAGAAATCGTTACGGCTGCTCCGGGACAGGACAGGGTACATTTTAAAGTGCACGGTAAAACTGCTCACGGCGGACTTGCTCCTGAAAAAGGCATCAATGCGATTCTGGTTGCAGCTAAAGCTTTAGCCGGTGTTGAAAAATATGCCAGGATTGATGAAGAAACGACTTGTAATATCGGCGTTATCCATGGCGGGTTAGCTACTAATATTGTTCCTGATCTGGTAGAGATCCAAAGCGACGTTCGCAGCCGTAATCTGGATAAACTGGCTGCTCAGCGTGATTATCTGGTTAATACTGTCAATGCAGGTGTTGTTGCTAATGGCGGTAAGGTGGATGTGGAGATCATTCATAAGTATCAGCCTTTTGACCTTAGTCATGATTCTGACGTTGTGACGCTGGCACTGGAGTCCTGCAAGGCAAACGGTTTTACACCGGATGTTACGGTGACTGGCGGCGGCAGTGATGCAAACTTTATTAATGCTTATGGTGTGCCCTGTGTCATTTTAGGCACTGGTATGAGTGAAGTGCATACGGTCGATGAATTTATACTGGAAGAAGATCTTTATAACAGTGTGCTGATGGTTTACGGAATTCTGCAGGCTGCGGCAAAATAAAAAATAAAAATACCTGTTATCTAAACGTTGATTATGTTTAAATAACAGGTATTTTTTTATCCCAGCTGCACGCTGAGCTCGACACCGAAAACTTTGGCAAACCAACGGATATGCTGTTTGATCTGATGCATCTCGATGCTGGGTATACCTTCGGCATGTAATGTCAGTACAGCATGTTTTTTTTCGATACGTGGCTGAATGCCGCGTATCTGATTGGTTTGTGAATAATCAAGGCTTTCTGCCAGCGCCAGCAATAAAGATAATTTATTGATAGCCTGCCAGTGATTTTCGTTTAACAATTCTTTGTAGTTTCGATCCCGAAAATAATTTTTGGAGATGCCGTTATGCCAGCCGGCGATAGCGGAAGTTATCAGCTGTTCACGATGTGAAAGCCCAAAAATCTGAGCGTTTTGGATCATATACGCACTGTGCCGGGCGTGGCTGTAGAAGTTGATGGTGATACCGATATCATGCAGCAGAGCCGCTGTTTTCAGCAGCTTTCGATAATCCTTGTCCAGCTTATGTAAATCTTTCCAGGCGTCAAACATAGTCAGTGCAAGCTCGGTGATATGTTTGCTGTGCGTAGTGTCAGGGGTATAGAGAGTTAAAATATTCTGCGTACTGCGATCCAGGATATCGGGCGCGATCAGGGGCATATTTTCGGATTTGGAATAGTAATCGAAAAATAATCCTTCACGTAAACCGCAGCCGGAAATGATCATTTGTTTACAACCGGTTGTTTCCAGTAAACAATTAATGATACCGGCACCGGCTAGAATAATATCGGCACGTTCGCTGCTGAGGCCGGCTATTTTACGGCGCTGTTCTAAAGTTGTGCTGCGCAGCTGGCTGAAAATATCATGGAAAGCCTGTGCTGAAAATTTGTAGTTATGGATTTTTGAAGACGGGTATTTACTGCGCTTCTGCTGCATTTTGCCAAGGGTACGCGCCGTACCGCCGACGCCTATAAGCGGCAGCCTGTTTTGTTTGAGCCAGGGATGCTGTGAAAGACGGCTGAGCAGGAAAAAGCTCATATCGCTGTAAACATTAGGTGACATAGTACCGCGTGTATTGAACATATCGGTAGTGTTTACTGCGCCGAAGGGCAGAGAAACAGACTCAACGATCTGCCTGTTTTTAAAGAGGATCAATTCGGTACTGCCGCCGCCCAGGTCAAAGATAATACCATCTTTAACCGGCAGCGTATTGATAACGCCCAGATAACTGATGTAGGCCTCGGTATTACCTGTAATGATATGCAGGGTAATACCTGTTTCTGCTTCTACAAGACGCGTCAGTTCAGGGCCGTTTGGAGCTGAGCGGATAGCGGCTGTAGCCACGGCAATGGTTTTGTCGGCATTATAAAGCCGGCACATATAAGCGAAGCTTTTCATCGTTTCCAGGGTCGAAGCGAAAGCTTCTTCTGTTAAACGACCGGTTTTATCAAGCTTCTGACTGAGCCGCAATGCTTCTTTTTGATTATAAACCATGTTGTAAGCGCCATTTTTATAAATATGGCTGATTACAAGACGGGCTGAGTTAGAACCGATATCGATGATTGCGATACGCTGCATATTTTTCACTCCCAGTAAATAGAAAACGTTCCTCGATTAAAAAGATATATTTTATATATTACTCACAGATTAAAAAAATCCTGCGTAATTTAAGTGATTTTGTAAAATTTTACGTAAAGAATTGTAAAAAAGTAACGTTTGTGCAAGGATTTAGAGGTCTGATGTCGAATTTAATATAAAATGGAGGAGGTTTGTTTGTGAAAAAGAAAAGCTATACAACCTTTGCCGCGATACATCTCGGATCAGAGATGATCAGCATGCAAATAGTTGAATACCGCAATATGAATAAGGTAAAAGTAATCGAACAATGCAACCACAGAGTCAAATTGGGCGAAGAAACTTTTAAAAATAAAATTATCCCTTTCAGTATGGTCAGCGAAATCTGTGAACTGCTGCAGGGCTACAAACGCCTGATGTCCGAATATGGTGTGGAAGAATGCAGTGTGCAGGCAACGACCGCTGTGCGTGAAGCGTTGAACCAGGTGTTTTTGCTGGATCAGATTTATATCAAAACTGGTTTGAAAGTAAAAGTTGTTGATATGCCCCAGGAAATTTATACCAAGTATACGGCGATCAGGCAGACTTTGCGCAGTGAAGGCATTAACGGCAAAGATTATGGTATGCTGCTGATGGATATTTCTTCGGGTGGGTTGGGCATCACTTTTGTTGATGATGAAAAAATTAAATATCAGCAGAATTTTCATGTAGGCATCATCAGGATTAAAGAAAGTTTTAACCGTAATCAGCGTAATGGTATGCAGTTCAATCTGGCGCTGACAGAGTTTCTGGCCAGTACGATGGGGCCTGTGCGTGAAGCTCTGAAGGATGCCAATATCCGCTATTTGATCCTTTCCGGTACGGAAACCGAACTGCTTTTACAGATGTTGGGACTGGATACTCAGGCTAAGGTAACAAGGATTAAAGCCGAGGAGTTTATGGAACTTTTTAATAAGGTCCACAAACTAAATCTGCCGCAGATCATAAAGGTATTCAAGATAAAGGAAAGTGTGGCAGAATTAGTACTGCCGACGATTCTTTTATATGAACAGCTGCTGGCTTTAGTGCCGACAAAAGAGATAATTATTACCGCCGATCGTTTTATCGATGGCATTCAGCTGCTGCATATAGGACCGAAGACAGATAAAGAGTATGCTGCCGAGCTTGAAAAAGAGCAATTAAGCCTGATCCATAATATCGGTGAACATTATAATTATGACGTTAAGCACGCCAAACAGGTAGAACGGCTGGCGCTGGCAATGTTTGATAAATTAAGTAAAAGCCATGGTATGGATGAGCACTGCCGCACTTTAGTGCAGGCTACGGCGCTGCTGCATGATATCGGTAAATATATTTCGATGCGCAGTCATTCGCTTTATACCTATAAGCTTATTATGTCAACGGACATTTTAGGGTTCAGTGATAATGATAAAAAAATCGTGGCGCTGGCAAGCTATTACCATGCCAATCAGCTCTTTGAAAACAAGGCCGGCAGCCCGGAAATGGAAAAAGAACTGACGCCGTTAGTAGCGAAAATAGCTGCCTTAGTGCGTCTAGCTGATGCGATGGATCGCAGTTATCAGCAGAAAATCAAATTTTGCAAAGTCAGCATTAAAGATGGGACGATGTTAATTGAAGCTAAAAGCAAGGTCGATTTGACTTTGGAAGAATGGACTTTCGCTGGTAAAGCGACATTTTTTGAAGAAGTTTACGGCTTGAAAGCAATTTTAGAACGGGTGAGTGAATAGATGAAAAGCATAGATTTGAACAAACCTGAATATTTTTTTAACCGTGAATTGAGTTGGCTGAAATTTAACCTGCGCGTACTGAAGGAAGCTGCAGTCAAAACTACGCCGCTGCTGGAACGCTTGAAGTTTGTTGCGATTACCGCGTCTAATCTGGATGAATTTTTTATGGTGCGTGTGGCCGGACTGTGGGATAAGTGGGAAGATGGAATCAATCAGCGCGATGCTTCCGGACTTACAGTCAAGGAACAATTGGATGAAATCAGCGCTTCTGCGCATGAGCAGGTCAAGCTCCAGTATAAATATATGCTGTCGATTCTTAAAGAGCTGGAAAGTAATGGTATCAGGATCTGCCGTGTAAGTAAGATCAGTAAAAAAGGACGCGGCTGGCTGGATGAATATTACCGTGAGGTTGTTTATCCGGTTTTGACGCCTATGGCTGTTGATGCTTCCAGACCGTTTCCGTTTTTGGCGAATAAGACACTGAATTTGGCGGTAGAGATCATTAATCAGGACGAAGAGCAAAGCATGGGTTTGGTACAGGTCCCTTCAGTATTGCCGCGGCTCGTCGAGGTAGAGGGTGAAGGCAAGCGGACCTTTGTATTTTTGGAAGATATTATCATTGAAAATTGCCATGATCTTTTTAACGGCTGCCAAATTTTGGATGTAGTGCCGTTTAGACTTACGCGTGACTCTGATCTTGACGTTGATGAAGACGATATAGATAATTTGCTGAAGGAAGTAGAGAAATCTCTGCGTAAACGAAAACGCGGCGCAGCAGTGCGTTTGGAATTAAATAAAACAGCTAATCTGCGTATCAAAAAATTCCTCAGCGACAATCTTGATTTATCAGAACAGGAAATTTTTGAAATTAACGGACCGCTTGATGCGACCTGTTTCTTTAAATTTGCCAGTCTGTCTGGTATGTGGCCGTGGCTCTATGAGCCTTTTGTGCCGCAGCGTCCTTTAGAATTGCCGGATGACAGCGATTTATTTAGCGCTATCAGGAAAAAAGATATTTTACTGCACCATCCCTATGAAAGCTTTGATCCTGTTGTAAAGCTGGTTAGTGATGCCGCCTCAGACCCCAAGGTTCTGGCGATTAAGCAGACTTTATACCGTGTCAGCGGTAATTCACCTATCGTAGCCGCACTGGCGCGTGCTGCTGAGAATGGAAAGCAGGTCACGGTATTAGTAGAGCTTAAGGCACGGTTTGATGAAGAAAATAATATTATCTGGGCCAGACGTCTGGAACAAGCCGGATGCCATGTTATTTACGGACTTGTAGGGCTGAAAACTCATGCTAAGATCATTCTGATCGTACGTAAGGAAGCCGATGGCATTAAACGTTATGTTCATCTTGGCACTGGCAATTATAACGACAATACAGCCAAGCTGTATACAGATATGGGACTTTTAACCGCTAACGATCAGTTCGGCAGCGACGCCTCGGCGTTTTTTAATCTGCTGTCAGGTTATTCGCAGCCGCCATTATGGAATAAACTGGTAATGGCGCCTTTAGGGCTGCGCGATAAAATTTATGAGCTTATTGATAATGAAATAGCGCAGGTCAAAGCTGGCAACAAGGGACACATCATTGTAAAAATGAATTCTTTGATCGATCAGCAGGTCATTCAAAAATTATATGAAGCTTCGATCGGAGGCGTACAGGTAGAATTGATTGTACGCGGTATTTGCGGATTGCGGGCCGGAGTGGAAGGGATCAGCGAAAACATCACTGTTCGCAGTATTGTAGGCAGGCAACTGGAGCATAGCCGCATCTTCTGGTTTGCTAACGGCGGGGAACAGCAGCTGTATCTGTCCAGTGCCGATTGGATGCCCAGAAATCTCAATGATCGTGTGGAACTGTTTTTCCCGGTCGAGAGCGAAGAGCATATTAAGCGTATCAAAGAGATTCTTGACTTGTATCTGCGGGATAATGTCGGTGCGCATATGATGCAGTCTAACGGGACCTACAGACGTGTCACCAATAAAGCAACGCCTGTAAGCGCTCAGAGCTCCTTATATGAGGAAGCGCTTTTGGCGGCCGCTGCTGATAAAATTCCGATGGAAGTAAGACTGCGGCCCATGTACAGCAAAGACAGTAAAGAGTAATTTAATTGCGTAAGTAATACTGCTTATTGTAGAATTTGCTGCGAGTTGCTATAATGTATGCAGAAGTTTTGAGGAGGAAAAAGAATGAGCAAATTTGCTGTAACCTTGAACTATCATGGCAATTATGGCTATGTTGAATATGATAGCGAAAATAAAAAAGCAGAAATTGTTTTAGGCGTTGCTGAAGCAAAAGCCAAAGTAGAAAAATTTTTAAATGAAAAGCTGACTTTGGATGTGCAGGAAGGAGATACGGTCCGGCAATTTGTTACTAAAACACTGGATCCGTTGGAAAACCTTGATAATTTTAAAATTTGCCTGACAAGACTTTGGTTCAATACAGACGTCTTGGTGGAATGGAGTATGCCTCCGGGAATGACAGAAAATTTGTGATTGAACGCTTTCTCTATTTGTGTTATAGTAAAAGGGTTCTGAAAACAATAGAACATTTACGTCTTGGTAGCTCAGTAGGATAGAGCGATCGCCTCCTAAGGTTGCGTTACAACGGTCACCTCAAAAAAACTAAATAAGGGATTGCAGTTCGACCTTGGTCGGGCTATAATCATATATCAGACACGTCCATATAGCTCAGTTGGATAGAGCGATCGCCTCCTAAGCGATAGGCCGAAGGTTCGAATCCTTTTATGGACGCCAGCCAACAACGCCGAAAGCCTTTATTTTCAAGGGTTTTCGGCTTTTTTTATTCCCTGAAGGTTTCCGTTGAAAATGAGACATGAAAATAAATTTCGAAAGATGAGAAAATTATTTTGTCTTTTGCAACCAATATTGAACTGGCATCAAATTTGAAAAAATGCTTGCTAATCATTAGCAAGAAAAAGCCCTTTTTTGCTAATCAAATCGGCTCTCCTGCTAATCGGAGAAAAAAACCTGCAAAAAAGCTTGCTAATCAAAAAAGTGGATGTTCCAAGTCCTATCCTGTTATGGAAAGTAAAATTTAATATCTTTTTTTACATAGAGCGTTTATTCGTCTTCATTGTTGAGGGCTGGATAGACGCTCTTTTTTTATTTCCAACAATGCAAAGATAAGGAGGAGCTTGTGAGTAAACATTTTCACTCTGGAGAGAAGCCTAAAAGCTGCCGTTACTGCTATTACTGGAAGAATCGTAAAGCAGGGTGCAGCTTAGGTGAAGAAAATTGTATTTATGAGAAGCCTGTGCAACAGGAAGCGAAAAGTGAATGTGCAGACTGTCCTTATGGCAGAGTGCATCCGTGCATTGGCTGGTGCACAAAGAAGCTTCTAAATGAGCTGCATAATCATTGATTCGTACGTTCTACTTTCCCTTGCATGAGGTGGTGATGATGGATGGTTTTTGATTATTTTTATGGGAAACAGGCAGATCAATTTGCTTTTTATCGTGTTCCCAAAATGCTTTTCGCAGAAGAAAAATTCTGGAATGTCTCTACGGATGCCAAAATGCTTTATGGAATTTTGCTTGACCGCATGAATCTTTCTGCTGAAAACGGCTGGCTGGATGAAGAAGGTCGTGTCTATATTATTTTCACGATTGGAGAAATCAAAAGTTCTCTTGGATGTGCTGAGAAAAAGGCAGTAAAGCTCTTAGATGAGCTGGAAAAGAAATGTGGTTTGATTGAGCGTAAGAGACAAGGACTTGGAAAACCAAACCTGATATATGTCAAAAATTTCGTATCTGATGCTGTGGAAAGACAGTTCTTGAATTGTCAAAAGGACAATTCTGGTCTTGTCAATATCACAAATCCGGACTTGTCAAAAGCACAATGTAATAATACTGATATAAATAATACTGAGTTTAATAATACTGATCCTTTCTTTTCTTCCGATTTTTCTGGAAGGGAATACGACGGGATTGGAGAGTTCAATCGCTATTATGAGTATTTTTATGAAGAGCTTGAAATAGAAAATCTGAAGCACGATTTTCAGTTTGACGAGGAGATTTTAGACATGATACTCCGTCTGATTGTGGACGTTATGTGCAGTAAGCGTAAGCAGATACGCATTGCCAGTGATGATAAGCCGATTGAAATTGTGAAAAGCACCTTTATGAAGCTTAACTCCGAACACATCAGGTTTGTTGTAGACCGATTCAAAGAAAATACAACAGAAATTCGTAATATCAAGCAGTATCTACTGGCTTCGATATATAACGCTCCCTACACCATAGACGCTCACTATGACGCACTGGTAAGACATGATATGGCTACAGGGAAAATTTGAAGGAGGTGATGAATGTGCAAAAGGATAACAGCAGAAAGAGAGGTGTTGAAAAATGTCTAAAAAAGCGACTGTCATTGCAGTAGTAAACCAGAAAGGCGGAACGGGAAAGACAACCACCTGCGAAAATTTGGGAGTTGGACTTGCAATAGAAGGAAAAAAGGTTCTACTGGTAGATACGGACCCACAGGCATCGCTTACGGTTAGCATGGGAAATCCATTTCCAGATGAACTCTCCCCCACTCTTTCGGACGTGATGGGCAAGATTATTACGGACACACCGATTGCTCCTGGGGAAGGCATTTTGCATCACCCGGAAGGTGTGGACTATATGCCTGCCAACATCGAATTGTCCGGTTTGGAGGTCTCTCTGGTCAATGCGATGAGTCGAGAAACCATTCTTCGTCAATATCTTGATACGGTAAAGCAGAATTATGATTTTATTCTGCTGGACTGTATGCCGTCTCTGGGGATGCTGACTGTAAATGCATTGGCTGCGGCTGATAATGTACTGATACCTGTTCAGGCGGCTTATCTTCCTGCAAAAGGTTTGGAGCAGCTACTGGAAACCATTAACAAGGTCAAAAGGCAGATCAATCCTAAACTTAAAATTGAAGGGATTCTTCTGACGATGGTAGACAGCAGAACAAATTATTCCAAAGATATCAGTAATCTGATTCGTGAGAGTTACGGTGGTAAGCTGAAGGTATATAAAACAGATATTCCACGTTCTGTTCGAGCTGAGGAAATTAGTGCGGAAGGACACAGTATTTTTAAGCATGACCCAAAAGGCAAGGTCGCAGAAGCTTATAAGATTTTGACGAAGGAGGTGATGGATCATGCAGAAAAAAGGCGTAAACATCAGCTTGAAGGGGTACGATGATATCTTTTCAACTGAGCAGTCACGAGCCGAAGAACAACAGGAACGAGTTCAGGAAATTCCTCTTTCTGAGCTGCATCCCTTTGAGGGACACCCGTTCAAAGTGGTTGATGATGAAGCGATGATGAAAACCGCAGAAAGTGTCAGAGATTTTGGTGTTATGACACCAGCTATCGTAAGACCGGACCCGAACGGAGGATATGAGATTATTTCCGGGCACAGACGTCATCGTGCTTCTGAGCTTGCAGGAAAGGAAACCATGCCGGTTATTGTCCGTAATTTGGATGATGATGCAGCTATTATTTTGATGGTAGATGCGAATTTGCAGAGAGAAACCATTTTGCCAAGTGAGAGAGCTTTTGCTTATAAAATGAAGTTGGATGCTCTAAAACATCAGGGAGCGAGGTCGGATTTAACTTCGTGCCAACTTGGCACGAAGTTAAGAACAGATGAAAAAGTTGCTGAGGATGCTGGGGAAAGTGCGAGAACAATTCAGCGCTATATCCGCCTGACAGAACTGATTCCTGAGCTTTTGAGTATGGTGGATGAAAAGAAAATTGCCTTTAATCCGGCGGTTGAGCTGTCTTATCTGAAACCAGAAGAACAGAAGGATTTTCTGGAAGCAATGGATTATGCCCAAACCACTCCTTCCCTTTCACAGGCACAGCGATTGAAAAAATTCAGTCAGGAAGGAAAATGCAGTCTGGATGCCATGTGCGCTATCATGTCTGAGGAAAAGAAAGGCGAATTGGACCGAGTGACCATTAAAAATGATGTTCTTCGCAAATATTTTCCGAAATCCTATACTCCAAAGCAGATGGAAGAAAAAATTATTCAGCTGCTGGAACAGTGGCAGAAAAAACGAGAAAAATCAATGGAAAGGTAAGGTAATATTCAATGTTCACACCCAAAAATATTCAAGTTGCTTTAGAAGAGCTTTTTGATCTTTGTGATCCTGATTATATGATGGATATGCTCGAAAATTATGGAGAGGAATTTGATGATATTTCCCCTGTACTTTTGGCAAGAGCATTTCAAAATAGTGCTGAAATGGTATGTGAATACCGAGTGCTGTCTATTGTTGGTGAAGGTATCGACTATCGAGGAGAAGCACTTCTGGGGAACAGAGCTGTAAAGCTCCTGTCCTGCATCGCAGACATGACCGGCGATGAAAGAGTTCGCACGGTTCAGAGCAAAGAGCTGTGGCTTGCAGAAGATATGACATTTTATGTGGTGTCCTGTATTTCCACAATCACAATGGACAAAGAAGAAGCAATTTGTCTGAATGAGCATCGCAGTGTAGTTACTGTGTTGGAACAAGAGGACGATATTTTCTTTGATATTGGTTCTTTGATCTGCGAGCTGGACGATGTTTGTATGTTTGAGCTGTTAATCAATGACGATGCGACTATTTGTGACCACTAAGAGGTTTACGAATGGTCGCTTTTTTATTTTCAGAGAAATGGAGGTAATGAGATTTGAAGGAATATGATGTGAAAATCACGGAGACTCTGGAAAAGACGATTACGGTACAGGCTGAGTCCCGTGATGCTGCGGAGGAGCAGGTGAAAACCTCTTATTATAATTCCGAGTATATTCTGGATGCCGAAAACTTTACCGGTGTGGAGTTTGGAACACAGGATGAGCGAGAAATTCAGCACGAGCAGGCTGAAACGCTGAACGTCTTGCTGGTACGTCCTAATATGTATCCTCAGGCTGTGGAAATCGGCTGTGAGTTAGAGGATTTGCAGAAAGCTGTCGGCGGTGATATTGAGGCAGTTTATCCCTTTGAGGAGCCTGTTGCACTTGTTATGAACGAGGAAGGAAAGCTGAATGGCAGTGAACTAAATCGTGCACTAAGAGATAGTGAGGGCACTTTGTATGACATTGTAGCCGGAGATTTTCTTGTCGTTGGACTTGGCGAGGAAGATTTCTGCTCTTTGTCCCCGGAACTAATGAAGCAGTTTGAAGAACGTTTTCATCAGCCTGAGATGTTCGTTCGTATGGGACGCAGTATCATGGCTATGCCACTGCCTGACGATAAGGTTAAGAGTGCCGATAGCATGATAAAAGATGCGTGTATGCCCAATAAGAGCAGCCATGACAGAGAATCCCTATAAGGAGGTCCGTATGGAATCGAAAAAGATCATTGGAGAATTGATGGAAGAAATGAGATTGAAGGCAGGAGCCAAAGAATATGCTGGTCATTCGTATATGGATCTGAACCGTTTTGCAGAGGATACTCGCCATATGATTATTTTTGATGTGCTGACAGATGATTCTCCCGTAGGTTGGAAAGGTGAACGCACCAGAATATTTCTTACGGAGGAGGGATATCAGAAGTCCCTTCAAAATCAGGAGCTGGGGCATATCAAAATTGTAAGCCATGCCAGGGTTTCCAATGGATATCTGCATTATGACCGTGGTGATACCGCACGATAAAGGTTTTTCTACTGCTTTGGGAGGTGATGATTCATGCAGGAAGAAGTTGAAAACAGGACGATAAATCTTGCAATCAGCACAGCAAAACTGACCACAAGATCTATCATTGCTGGAATTCGTAAATACTCACAGCATCGTGAAAAGGCAAAGGCAAAGAAAGCGAGAGATCCGGCAGTACACGGAAAACAGTCTGTAAAAAAGCTACTGTCCCAGAACCAGGGAGCCACAAATGTTGAGATCGACAAAAGTGGGATGAAGGATTTTGAACGACTTGCCAGGAAATACGGAGTGGACTTTGCAGTAAGAAAAGATAAGTCTGTTAATCCTCCCCGTTATTTCGTGTTCGTTCGTTCCAAAGATTCAGATGCTTTGGATGCTATTTGTAAGGAACATGATGCACGAACCATGACGAAGGATAAAAAACCAAGTGTTCTGGCACAGCTTAAAAAATTCAAAGAGATTGTCGCTGCTATTCCTAAAAAGGTGCGTGAAAAGAGACAGGAGCGTGATTTGTAATGAAGAATATCAATATCAAAAAGCTCCTGATTTTGAATGTCCCCTATCTTTTGATGGGACTGTTTGCAACAAATTTGGGAGAAGCATGGAGATTGGCTGAGGGCGCAGATATGTCTGCAAAGCTCCTCAGCTTTTTTTCTACCATAACGATAGCACTGGGCAATCCTTTTCCAAGTTTTCACTCGATGGATCTGATGGTCGGTATCATTTGTGGCGCAGGACTTCGCCTTGCAGTCTATCTGAAAGGGAAAAATGCAAAAAAATATCGACACAATGAGGAATATGGTTCTGCCAGATGGGGAACGACAAAGGACATCGAGCCGTTTATGGCACCAAAATTTGAGGATAATATCATTCTCACAAAAACAGAGCGATTGATGATGTCAAATCGACCGAAAAATCCAGCCAATGCCAGAAACAAGAATGTTTTGATTATTGGTGGTTCTGGTTCCGGTAAAACAAGGTTTTGGCTTAAGCCCAATCTGCTTCAAATGCACAGCAGCTACGTGGTCACAGATCCGAAGGGTTACAATGATGTAGGACAGAGAAAATATCACAACAACAAAATGCGGTATTTCCTGTACCCTACATAGAAACTGAGAAAGGAGGAAAAAGCCGATGGCGGTAAAGAAAATCAAGTATACGGCACTCTATGAGCGTTTGTCCAGAGATGACGAGATGCAGGGCGAATCAAACTCCATAGTCAACCAGAAACGCTATCTGGAGGAGTATGCACAAGCTCAGGGCTTCAAAAATATCCGGCATTTTACAGATGATGGCTACTCCGGCACCAACTTCAAGCGTCCTGGCTTTCAGGAAATGATTGCTGCGATAGAAGCCGGTGAGATTGATGTTGTCTGCGTCAAAGACCTGTCCAGGTTTGGGCGTGACTATTTGAAAGTCGGATTTTACACCGAAATCATGTTCCCCGAAAAAGGTGTCCGCTTTATCGCCATCAACAACAGCGTAGACAGTGCCAATCCAACGGAAAACGACTTCACACCGTTTTTGAACATCATGAATGAGTGGTATGCAAAGGACACCAGCAACAAAATACGAGCCATTTTCCGTTCCCGGATGCAGGATGGCAAGCGGTGCAGCGGCGCAATCCCCTATGGGTACAGGCGTGACCCAGAGGACAAAAACCATCTTCTGATTGATGAAGAAGCCGCAAAGGTTGTTCGCAGGATTTACCAGATGGTTATTGATGGCATGGGAAGCCAAGCCATAGCCAATCAGCTGACCGCTGATAATGTGTTGATCCCCTCTGCATATCTGGAGCAGTCCGAACATGGAGAAAGCCGTAATCACAGCTACCATGACCCCTGCCGCTGGAACTGTACCGCAGTATCCTACATTCTGGACAAACAGGAATATATGGGGCATACGGTTCTGGGCAAGACCATCTGCGAGAACTTCAAAGCCAAGAAACGCCGGAAAGCAAGACCAGATGAGCTGATTATCTTTGAGAACACCCATGAACCGATTATTGATGCAGAAACATGGCACCTGGTTCAAAAACTTCGTAGAAGAACAAGACGCAAACTGGCAAACGGAAGCTATTCGCACCGTCTTTCTGGGCTGGTGTACTGTGCAGATTGTGGCAAACGCCTTTCCTATTCAAGCCCACAGTCACAGCACAGACCAGATGGAAAAACCTATGATGCAGACAGTAGTTTTCGTTGCCCCACCTACAAGTCCATGTATGGCGAATGCACCATGCACTATATCAAATCTTCCACTCTGGACAAGCTGGTTGATGAAGCTGTCCGAAAAATTGCCCGGTATGTTTTGAGAAATGAACAGGCATTTTTGGAACAAGTCAGGGTGCTAACCAGTGCCGACCAGAAGCAGACGCAATCAGAGGACAAAAAAGAGCTGGTAAACATCAAAAAAAGGATTGCAGAGCTGGATAACTACATCAAGCGACTGTATGAAGGCAATGCTTCCGGTAAAATTCCTGACCGCCAGTTTGAAAAGCTCATGGCTCAATATGACAGTGAGCAACAGGAACTGGAGGAACGAGTAAAAGAGATTGAAGTAAGCATCCATGAGATTCAGCAAGAATCAGAAAATGGTCAACAGTTTGTGCGTCTGGTACAGAAGTACCGTGACCTTACAGAAATTGACCAGACCGCTCTCAATGAGTTTATTGACAAAGTAGTTGTCCACGAAGCAACCGGCGGCAGAACAGCAGACCGAAGCCAGCAAATTGATATTTACTTTAATTTCATCGGTCAGTTTATGGTGGAAGATACCGAAGAAGAACTGCTGATGCAGGAACAGGAAGCACAAAGGCTGGCTGATCTAAAAGAGCGTGAACGAAAAGACCGCAGAAACGAAACCGTCCGCAGGTACAGGCACCGTAAAAAGGAACGGGAAGTCAAACAAGCGGAATCTGTTTCTGGATAATTCGCTGCGAGAAAGGAGTGTGATTTTCTTGTGGGTAGTTAGGTTTATTCGCAAAGACGGTAAGCCCGATGAAGAATATTTTTACCTGACTTTTTCTGATGCAGAGTATCATAGGCGTTTATTTGAGAATGATTCTTCTGACCTTTATGAAAGAATTGAAGTTGTTGAGCTGTGAAAAAATGGAGGTTACTATGCAAGAGTTAAAACCGAGAATCCACGAAAACGGCATGGATTATGTGCTGGTGGGCGATTACTATGTGCCCGATTTGAAGCTGCCGGAGGAACACCGCCCCATTGGTCACTGGGGACGGCTGCACCAGTCCTATCTGAAACAGTTTCGCCCGATGGTTTACAGCGACCTGCTTTTGTCCGGCAAGCTCCACACTGTCCTTGCCGATCTGAACGAACAGGCAACGGACAGGCTAAATCTGATGATCCGTCAGATGGCAGAAGCCGAGGGTGTGACCGAAGCCATGAAAGCTGAAAATCAGATGTTGTGGGTGCAGTCCATGAACTCCATCCGCAGCCGGGCTGAGGAAATCATCAAGGCAGAGTTAATCTACTGCTGAAGGGAGGTGGTGTCATGATTTTGGAAGAAATGTACAGCGGGAGGTTTTATCCATGTGAAACGGTTGTCCCTACATCGGAAGTATACCGCAAGGCAGTCAAAGCCTGTGAGAAACTGATGGAGCAGCTGTCCCAGCGGCTCAGCAAAGAGGACTATGAGCTGGTGAAGGAACTCCGGGCGCAGACAGCAATCGCTCAATGTGAAGAAAGCGAAAGCCACTTCAAATACGGCTTTTCCGCTGGGCTGATTGTTCAGCACGAAGCCTATGAACAGGTCAATAGGGAGAAATAGCCATGTTTCTGATAAAGCTGTTGGCGTTGCCGCTGGTGGCAGCTGTTACCCTGATTCAATGGGTGGCAATCTTTCTGACTTCCTTTTCTGCTATCCTTTTTGACCTGCTGGCAGGAATAATCTTCATGATTACACTTGCCGGGCTGATGTTTGGAGTGTGTACCGGCATGGAAGCATTGAAAATGCTGGCAGTCAGCTTTGTAATCTTCATCATCCCCCAGATAGCTGAATGGCTGATTGAAAGAATTGTAGACTTAAACTACGGACTGCGTGATTTTATCAAGTCCTGACCCGGCAATTTCATATCGTTCACAAAGCGACAGGTATTCCTATGGGAACTATCTGCCGCTTTTATTTTTATCAACTTCAAGGAGGACTATTTTATGAAAATGAGCATTGGTGAAAAGAAAATCCTGTTTGTCTTTGGCTGCCCCAACCGTGAAGCAACGGTGGATCGTCTGTATCAGGTGGCAGACCTGATTCCAGACCCTACCGGAAGGAAAGCTGTGGAAGCTCTGGCTGACAAGCTGGACAGCGAGGGCGTAGAAAAGTGGTATCGCTGCTTTTTCTACAATATGAAGCTGGAGATGGAAGCCTATTACCGGCACAAGGCTATTTTGAATCGCATTGTGGGCGGCAGTATGGAGGTTGACAATGACGAGATTGACGAAGATTGAGAAAGAAACCATCATCCTGTTCAACGAGGGAGAAAGCACTGCCAGCATCTACACCTACAATGCCGGGCTGAAAAAGCGGCTGGCTGCGTTCAGCAAAAAGTATCCTGACCTGTGCCAGCTGGAAAAGCCGGAGTGTATGGGCGGCGTGTCCTACCTGATCGACAAGTCCCGGCTGTCCACCCGCTTGCAGCCACCATACAGCGAGGAGCGCAGACAGAAAGCCAGTGAGTATGCTAAGAAAAACGGTTTCAACAGCCATGCCGAATAAGTGTAGCGAATAAGGTCGATTGCGGTCAAAATATCGGGTCTGTACCCGATGTTTTGACTGCAAGTACATAGCCACATATAAATTATTTATAATTTAATTTACTGATGGTGCATCATACACATAATAATCGACGCGAAAAAATAACTTTGAGTATCAAGAATAATATTTGAGTTTTGGTGTAAAAAATATTGAGCCGCATTATTGCGTATGGTATAATAAAATGAATTAATAAGGAGGTGCATCATAGTGGTTAGCTATTCTAAGTTGTGGAAACTGTTGATTGATAAAAAAATGAAAAAAGTTGACCTAATGAGAATGGCACATATTAGCAGCAACGCATTATCCCACTTGAGCAAAGATGAACCCGTTTCTATAGAAGTTATCGGAAAAATTTGCTTAGCGTTGGAGTGTACTCCGAATGATGTTCTTGAATTTTTACACAAAGTACCTGAGGAGATTACCGACAAATGAAAATGTTATCTTTGTTTTCCGGCTGTGGTGGAATGGACATTGGCTTTGAAGGAGATTTTGTATGTTTAAGAAAATCTATCAATGAAAATATCCATCCTGATTGGATAAAAGAGTCTTATGGCGATTGGGTTCGCGTAGCACCCACAATTTTCGATACAGTGTTTGCTAATGATATTCGTCCCGATGCAAAAGCTGCTTGGGTATCCTATTTTGGGCAGAAAAAATCAAATGCCAATAAAATTTATCATTTGGATAGTATAGTTGATCTTGTTAAGCGTGCCAAGTCCGGAGAAACTATTTTCCCAGAAGATGTGGACATTGTTACAGGGGGATTTCCGTGTCAGGATTTTTCTATTGCCGGCAAGCGTTTAGGCTTCAATTCTAAGAAAAGCCATTTGGGTGTTGCTTTAGCTGACGATGAGCCATCTGTTGAAAATCGTGGGCAGCTTTATATGTGGATGCGTGAAGTAATCACATTGACCAGTCCTAAGCTGTTTATTGCAGAAAATGTAAAGGGATTAACTAATCTTGAAGATGTAAAAGAAATAATAGAACATGATTTTGCTGAAGCAGGAAACGGTGGTTATCTTGTTGTTCCGGCTAAGGTTCTTTATGCTCCAGATTATGGTGTACCACAATCGCGTGAGCGTGTGATTTTCTTTGGTTTCAAAAAAAGTGCATTAGCTGATAAAGCTAAAGAAGCTCTTTCGCAGACTGATATACCCAAGGAATATGACCCTTATCCAGTAAAGACGCATGGCACAGGTCTATATCCTATCGTAACCTGCAAGGACTCGTTTGTAGATTTGCTGGAGCCAGAAGAAAGCCCTGACCTTTCTCAACAAAAATATTCAAAGGCAAAATTTATGGGCTCACATTGCCAAGGACAAACGGAAGTTAAGTTAGACTCTGTAGGTCCAACTATTAGATCTGAACATCATGGAAATATTGAATACAGACGCTTAAGTGCGGAGCACGGCGGAAAGCATTTTGAGGAATTAGCGGCAGGGTTTCCCGAAAGAAGATTGAGTATTCGTGAGTGTGCGCGAATTCAAACATTTCCAGATGAATATCAATTTATTTTGAAAAAAACAGCTGATAATGTTAGCGTATGTGCAAGTGATGCTTATAAAATCATCGGAAATGCTGTTCCGTGTGTTTTGGCATATAATATCGCCAAAGGGATCGAAGAAAAATGGAACAGATATTTTGATGTATCTGCATCAAAACAGAAAAAGGAGGATTGATGGCTAATGATTATTTCAACTGCCTGTCAAATGGAACTCCCTGCTTTTCGAGCACTGATGAGTAAAACAGATACTTTTCTAAATGAAGATGCTCATAAAAGGGAAAATTACTATGCTACTCGTGGAGGGAAAAAACTTGAGGAAGATGTTTGTTCTGCTCTTTCTCGATGTGCTATAGGAACACCATTTGAAGGAACTGTTAAGCTGGTATCTGGAGCGAGTTTTCCAGACATTGTTGCCAAGCGTATGTTTGGGGTCGAAGTTAAAAGTACCGAGAAAAATCATTGGCAATCAATCGGAAGTAGTATTTTGGAGTCAACAAGAGACCAAAATGTAGAACGAATTTATATGACTTTTGGAAAATTGGGAAAGCCAATTCAATTTTTATCGAAGCCATATGAAGATTGCCTATCAGAAATTGTGGTCACACACTATCCTCGATATAGGATAGATATGCAACTTCAAGAAAAAAATCAACCAACTATCTTTGAAAAAATGAATATTGATTATGACGAACTGAGAACAATGGACAATCCGGTGCCAGTCGTTTCCCGATATTATAAGAGTCAACTTAAACAAGGCGAAAGTTTATGGTGGGCAGCTGATGAAGTGGAGTCTTCTACACCTATGACTGCACGCCTATGGACAGCTCTTTCTCATGAAGAAAAAGAGCATTTAACTGTAGCGGGATATGCTTTATTTCCAGAAGTGTTAAGCGCAGGAAACAATAAAAAATACAATAGATATGCGTTGTGGCTCGCAACTAAAAAGGGTGTAATCAATACAAATATTCGTGATAGTTTTTCAGCAGGTGGTAAGGTTGATATGCCAACTAAAGGTGGCATATTAGTAAAAATGCCCGCAGCTTTTGGAAGAATAAAAAGATACAAAGATCTGATTGAGGAAATCATTACTGAGGCAAACGCAAATGTTCTTTCTGAATATTGGAATGCGGATATTCAAGAGGATAGGCTGACACAGTGGTGCGAAATGGTGGCTAAGGAAGCAGATTCAAGTGTTGGATATTCAATCGCATGGAATGTTCTTTCTGGAATTTTTCTTCACATAGATAAAAATTTTGCTTGGTCGGCGGTTTCTCAAATAAATGAAGAACAAAACCCCTACGATAAATTTGCTCCTGTTGGATATAGTGTTATTAACAATAAAACAAACCTCACCGGAAAAATTGTCATGATAAGCAAAGGAATTATGAGAGTAGAGTATGAAGACCAAACTGTTGAGGAGTTTGATTATCCTAATTCTTTTTTAGACCATACTCTTATTCTTTTGCCAAATGTATAATGCCCAAGCCAAAGGCGATCAACCGTAAAAAGTTGGTCGCTTTTGTTTTGCCCATTATTCAGAAAGGAGCATGACCCCATGAATGAAAAACTTGAAAAACTGAGCCGCCAGAAAACCGCAGCGGAGAAAAAGCTGATTGCCGCCCAGCACAGGGAAAAGCAGCTGGAGCATGAGCGGAAACGCCTGACACGGAGCGAGAGAACCCACCGGCTTTGTACTCGTGCCGGGATGCTGGAGAAGTTTCTGCGTGAGCCTACTCTGCTGACAGATGATGATGTGATGGAATTGCTGACCTTCCTCTTTCACGATGAAGCCGCCCAAAAGAAGCTGAACACGCTGATTGAGGAGCGGAGAAAAACGCTGACAACGGGCGGCAGCGAGAACCCCTTGTTTTAACAAGGGCGCAATTATACACCGCCTAAAGGTGGTGCATTGCGTTCTGCCGAAAGCCCCTTGCAGGGAGCTGATGATTTTCGCACAGGATAAATCCTCTGCTTCAATCATCCAGTGGAAGCTGCACTTCCCCTGCGCTGGCTAAAGCCAGCTACCCCTTTGCCCCCTGCTGTCCGAAAATCCCTGCCGGACAGGAATTTTCGAACAACAGGAATAGAACCCGATGATCTGACCGCTTGCAGCTTTGCAGACGGTCTTTTGTTTTGCCTAAGGAGATGATGAAGTGGCAAACCCTCATTTTGAAATCAAAATCACGAAGCGAAGTAAACGGCAGTCAGCTGTTGCCGGAGCTGCCTACCAGAGCGGCGAGAATCTGTTTTCCGAGTATGACCAGAAGCACAAAGACTACCGAAAAAAAGAAGGCGTGGTCTACACGGAAATCATGTTGCCGTCCCATGCCCCGCCGGAATATGCCGACCGGGAACAGCTCTGGAACGCAGTGGAAGCCGTTGAAAACCAGTGGAACTCCCAGCTTGCCAGACGGTTTGTGCTGGCACTGCCCAGAGAAGTGCCGGAGGAACTGTATCCCCAGATGGTGCAGGACTACTGCAACCAGTTTTTTGTTTCCAAAGGCATGATTGTTGATTTTGCCATCCATGACCCCAAGCCACCGGGACACAACCCCCATTGTCATGTGATGCTGACTATGCGGGCAATGGACGAGCATGGAAAATGGCTTCCCAAAGCCAGAAAGGTTTATGACCTTGACGAGAATGGCGAGCGTATCCGACTCCCGTCCGGGAACTGGAAAAGTCATAAGGAGGACACTGTTGACTGGAACGAGCAGTATCATGGGCAGGAGTGGCGCACCGGCTGGGAAACAGTGCAGAACCGTTATCTGGAAATGGTGAACAGCCCTGTCCGTGTCGATCTCCGTTCCTATGAAAAGCAGGGGCTGGACATCATCCCCACCGTCCACATGGGAGCAGCTGTCACACAGATGGAACGCCGTGGCATCCAGACCAATATTGGTAATCTGAATCGGGACATCAAAGCCGCCAATCGCATGATGAGCGTGATCCGCAGCACCATTCAGAATCTGCGTGACTGGATTAGCGATATTCTGGAAGCCCGGAAAGAGCTGCTGGCAGAGAAGAAGCCGGAAACCGCAACACCCGACCTTATCAACCTTTTGCGGGATTATCTCAATCTGCGAAAGGCAGAACGCCGGGATTGGTCAAGATACGGTCAGCAAAAAGGTGCAACGAAAGATTTACAGTCCTTTGTCAACGCCACCAATTATCTGAAAAACCATGAGATTTTTACACTGGAACAGCTGGACAATGTGCTGGAGGAAGTGAAGCAGAAATCCGGCAGCATCAGCACCGGCATGAGGAAAGCCGAGAGCCGCATGAAAGTGATTACCGGCATCCAGAACGCCGTTGCCGATTGTCAGCAGCATAAAGCTATCCATGATAAGTATGTGAGAATCGGCTGGAAAACGGTGCAGTCCGTTTATGCGGAAAGCCACCGGGACGAGCTGGACGCATACAACAAGGCGTACCGTTTTTTGAAAAAGCATGGTGTTGACCTGAATGTTAATCTGGAAGCCCTGCAAACGGAATATGAACAGCTGCAAACTTCTCACGCAGAATATACCGGGCAGCTGGCGGCAGTGCAGGAGGAATTGAAGCCGCTGAAAGAAATCCATTACTGGGTCAGCAAGGTACTCGCCCCGGAACAGGCAGAGGTCAAAAAGAAGCCGGAGCCGAAGCACTCTGTCACCGAACAGATTCAGGATTATCGGGAGGAATCCAGAAAAAAGGACGAGCAGCACCGGCAGGAGAAAAAACAGAATATGGAAAGGTAAGGCATCTGATTTTCAAAAGAAATTGGGTGCCTTTTGTTTTGTCAGGAGGTGGAATTTTGAATGTATTTGAAGCGGTCAAACAGAATGTGACCACCAGACAGGCAGCGGAGCTGTACGGCATCACTGTCAGCAGAAATGGCATGGCGGTCTGCCCTTTTCACAACGACAAAAACCCCAGCATGAAACTGGACAGGCGTTTTCACTGCTTTGGCTGTCAGGCTGATGGGGATGCAGTGGATTTTGTTTCCCGGCTGTTTCAGGTGCCCAGCAAGGAAGCCGCCATGAAGCTGGCTGATGATTTTGGGATTGCCTATGACAACGGGCAGAAGCTGACCGTCAAAGCCCATATCAGGGAACCTACCCCGGAGCAGAAATACAGGCAGGAAGAAATGCACTGCTACAAGGTCTTATGCGAATACTTCCACCTTCTCCAGAAATGGGAACAGCAGTATGCCCCACAAACGCCGGAGGATGACCTGCATCCGCTCTTTGTGGAAGCCCTGCAAAGAAAAACCTACACAGAGTATCTGCTGGATAGTTTTCTGGACGGATCGCCGGAAGAACGCCGGGAGATTGTAGCACAGCAAGGAAAAGAGGTGATGAAACTTGAGCAGCGAATTGCAGAATGGACAGCAGCCGGAACTCTGCACCGTGGAACAGGTCAGAAGCAGCCTGGAACAGACCGAGAAAGGTAAGGTATCCAATGCCGCATCCAACTATAAACGGGTGTTTCAGCTTGACCCTCTGCTGAAAGGAGCTATCCGAAAAAATCTGCTGACAGAACGAGTGGATATTGTGAAGCCCCTCGGCTGGTATCGGGACAGCCCGACCCTGACCGATGTGGACATCAAATATCTGCTCTTGTATTTTGAGGAAAACTATGGACTGACCATTGAGAAAAAGATACAGGATGCCGTGATGGTGATTGCCAACGAAAACCGCTATCACCCTGTCCGGGATTTTCTCAATGCTTTGCAGTGGGACGGTACGGAGCGCATCCGCTATTGTCTGCACCGGTTTCTGGGAGCCGATGCCGATGATTACACCTGTGAAGCCATGCGGTTGTTCCTGCTGGGAGCAATCTCACGGGCGTTCCGTCCCGGCTGTAAATTTGAAATCATGCTCTGTCTGGTGGGCGGTCAGGGAGCTGGAAAGTCCTCGTTCTTTCGGCTGCTGGCAGTTCAGGATGACTGGTTTTCCGATGACCTGAAAAAGCTGGACGATGAAAATGTGTACCGCAAGATGCAGGGACATTGGCTGATCGAGATGTCGGAGATGATTGCCACCGCCAATGCCAAGAGCATTGAGGAAATCA
>ERZ1027125.182-NODE-182-length-32659-cov-5.352165_pt1 | contig 32659 bp, 41 predicted proteins | sample MGYA00519249_ERZ1027125 | MGnify/ENA primary metagenome ERZ1027125 (study PRJEB26926, sample SAMN06164580) | human gut metagenome | biome: ENVO:00009003; feature: ENVO:2100002; material: ENVO:00002003 | host: Homo sapiens | place: USA | collected 2012 ... | reverse complement strand
AGATCTACACGCGTAAGATCGTCGGCAGCGTCAGATGTGTATAAGAGACAGCTGCCCGGCAATGTGGAAATTTCACTTACCCGTATGTCTGTGCCATTACCATTTTATGTTGCAGAGGGACACCCGATACCCGAAAGTAAGCTTACAACAATTCAGGTAGGCTATCTCCTCCACAAACACTATACTGGCAAGAAACGCAAGGATGAAATCGTAACTCCCACATCTCATGAGTTCAATGATGTCTCCGATAGTTTACGCGAATTTGTTCTTGGTTTGGCCGAACAATTTCCGGAATTACAGCTCTGCGATGATATGGGCATTATCGAATCCCAATCGGAAACAGATATGTTATCTCGTTTAGTCGACTCAAACTTTGATCTCTCAATCCTACCATAATATGGCACAAGACAGACACAAAGAAGACCTCAAAAAGCTACTCGTTTTTCTCGGAAATATTATCCGCGAGCCAGAGAACTCATGGTTCGTGGATGAGTTGTATTCTATGCTTTCTTCTCGAAACGATGACAAAAAGAGTCTCGCCAAGATTGAGAAATATCTTGGCCTTGACTATAACATTGATAAGTTTGTGCCTCTTATCGACTTTTCATTTGTCGCAGATGAATATACACGCGAGTGTTTCAATGCCGACTATCGAGAAATGCTGCGCTTTCGACTTGGTTCGAGAGGTCACAAAATAGATTTCTCAGAATATTGCCGGTTTTCTCTGCTCATTGCAGAACGAGCACTTAATATCTTTTACTCTAAGGAGGTCGATATTGAGACAATAAAGAATAGACTAAAAACATTTAACCCCTCAGCAAAGATAGATAATGCGGCGGCATTAAAAGATGTACCATTCAGTGTAAAGCTATGGAGCTTTTGCAATGAATACAAACTGGAGTCTGTCAAGCAGACACTTGACTCCGTACGAGAAGTCCGAAATATGAAAAGCCATGGACAAATCTCAACAGAAGATGACGAGACTTGGTTTCAGGGCGTTTATCAACAATTTAAAAAGTGCGGCTTTCCATTGCGCTCGGATGGCACTGTTGACTGGTATACACTTAAAAATGAAAAGCCGGACTTGTGGGAGTATTATCAGAAAGAAATCCAAAATACAGTAGCACATAAAAGATATATCCAGATAGCATGGCAAAGAGAGCAACCCTTTGACGAAGTTAATAATCGTCTTAAAGAGTTGGTGTCATTTATTGCAGCTCTAATTGGATAAGATTATCTAAGTTTTGTAGATAAATTCAGGTTGAGGGTGTCGCGGATGGCGTTCATGTCGCGGAGGATGGAGGAGTCGAGGACGCGGGCGTAGCGTTCGGTCATCTTGACACTGGCGTGGCCGAGCATACTCGAGACGTTCTTCAGGCTGACTCCCTGCGAGAGTCAGAGGGTGGCGTAGGTGTGCCGGGCTGTGTGCATCGTCAGGTGCTTGTTGATTTTGCAGATGGTGGCTATCTCTTTCAGATAGCGGTTCATCACCTGATTGCAGGGGATTGAAAGCAGCACGCCTTTCTTGGCGGCTTTCTTGTCGCCCTGATATTTATCGATGATGGCGAGAGGGATGTCGAGCAGAGGGATATTGCTCATCTGTTTTGTCTTTTGGCGAGGTTTGCGTATCCATTTGTTGCCGTCGTTGTCGGTCACGATATGGTCTTCGGTCAGCTGCGACACATCGGTGAATGCGAGTCCGGTGAATGCTGACATAAGGAACATATCGCGGATTACCTCCAGCCGTTTGCTTCCTGGATTGCAGTTGTAGATTCGGTCAACCTCCTCCAACGTGAGAAACTCCGGGTCGGTCGGATCTTCGCGGAATTTGATTCCGGTAAACGGGTTCTTCTGAATCCAATCGTTGGCAAGACAGCGGTTGGTTATCTTTTTCAGAGCCTTCATGTAGCGGATGAGGGTGTTCTGGCAAAGGTCTTTCTCGGTCTTGAGATACACCTCGTATGCGCGGATTACTTCGCCTGTAAAATCCGACAGTGGGAGGTCGTCAACGCCATACTTCTGCTTGATGAGTTCGCCGAGGTAACGCTTCATCGTTTCATACCTTCTCCACGTTATCTCCACAAAGTCCTTGCCGATGAGTTTCTTCGCCTCGTCATTGTGGTCCTGAATGACCTGAAGAATGGTCCGCTCGGCTTTCTTGTTCGGATTTATGCCATAAAAATGCTGTTGTACTATAAGAGCGTTTACCGGCTCGTTGTTCTGTTGCAACTCCGATACTATCTGGTGTACCTTGATGCGCGCTTTCTCTATGAACCGATTGAGGTCAAGAGCGGTGCGGCTCGTGCCTTTGGCCCGTTCCTTTGGTTGGTCCCACGATGATGGGAGTATGCTTTTTTGAATGTTGTTCTCGGCACGCTGACCGTTTACCGTGATGCGCATAAAGACAGGCGACTCCCCAGTTTTGAGGACGTTCCTTCTTAGAAAAAATGCCACACGGAAGCTGTCTTTACTTCTCATAGACAAATTCTTGAGTTAAGAGGTTTGCGACACGGTGTAACAAATTTGGGAATGAATATTGTTTTAACTCGCTGAAACATAATTTATAAACGCCGTTTTGGCGTAAATTGTTCGGTGTAAGAAAATTTACATCTGGCTTACACCTGCGCCTTCTTTGAGCGGCACCAAAATTTTTCTCTAAAATGCTCCGCCATGTCAATGTTCTTATAAAGTTCTCTCAACAAAGAGAAGTATATCCAAGCTCGGATAAATATAGAAAACTACTGAATTATAATCATTTGAGTGGGTGGAACAGTACGCAGAGATGAAGGTGGATGGCATACGCTAACCTTACACCGGTGGGTTTCATCGTTCTTCCTGATACTGCGTTGTCCCTAAAATAGCAAAAACGCTGAATCTCATAGAGATTCAGCGTTTTTGCTATTTTACCTTTTATGTTCGTGGTGCCACTAGCAAGAGAATTTTGTATAAATGGAGATACATCGAAATAAAACATTTGTGAGTGTCAAATAATTAGCGTAAATTTGCATCCAAGAAAATCAAAAATTTTCGGGCATATTTCGGAATTTCGTCATTTTTCGGGCTTTTCGGACACAGGAAATCGAACTTTTCGACGTTCAAGTCAATTTCAGATTTTGGACGATGTGTAAAAAGTCGATTTTGACAAACCGGATAGTTTACAAAATGGGAATCCAACCGAAAAAGCTTGTCCGAAAAAACAATATTTTTAGGTATGGCACTAAAGATTTCATACAAGGTACGCAAGAAACTTGCCCCACGGTCAGAGGAGGAAGTTGGAATCAGTCTGCGTATCACAGAGAGCAATCGTATTGACTATTTGCTCACCACTCCTTTCGTTATTCCCTATCGTTTTTGGGATAACAAGATTGGCGGAGTCAAAGATGGCGCAACAACAAAGGACCGAGCCGTCTTTGACCGTCTGACCCTGTTAAATTCCAGATTGAATACTCTCAAGAAGACTCTCTATGAGGAGTTGTTTAGAATGGAATCATTTACGCGCGATGACGTAAAGAGATTGATTTCGGAGTGTATCAATAATATCACGGCTCAGTCAGAAGGTATAATACTTGACGATGAAGGAGGCGTGGTTACGTTGCCCGATTATGTCGATGCTCTTATTGTGCGAATGAAAAAAGGGATGAAGCGCATAGGTGGAGAAGCATATACCAAAGGTACGATTAAGGCGTGGAACAGTTTTGCCAAACTCATAAGGGAGTTTTACGCAGACTTCAAAGAACGCAACAATCGAGATTTCCAATGGGAGGATTTCAACGCTGACGGCTTCCCTGAGTTTCTTGGCTACATGGAACGTACAGGCTACCTTCCTGCCAGTATCAATAAATACGTGAAGGATCTGAATGCAGCTGTTGTAGCCGCCGGTGAGGACGGGATACTGGGAGATTTGATCATCAGGAAACGTTGTCCCCGGAAGACATTGCGCAGGGATGAACAGCCCATAAAGGTGTATCTTACTGATGACGAACTGCAAGCGCTCTATGATATGCCGCTAAAAGAAGGTTCAGAGAAATGTAAAGTGCGTGACATCTTCTTGTGCGGTGCCTATACCGGACAGCGTATTTCTGACTATAACAGTCTCAGCCCTCAAAACTTCAAGAAATCTCCCAAGGGATACGATCTCGTAATACTGACACAGGAGAAAACTAACACTACCGTCGTAATACCAGTTCTTAATCACAACCTTCTCACTATTGCCCATAAATATCAGTTTAAGCTGCCGCGCGTAGTGGAACAGATTCTCAACAGGTATATCAAGGAGATATTGAAAACCTTGTCAGAGACCGTTCCCTCTCTGGCTGAGAAATATCCCACAGTATTAACCATGAAGGAGCGTCATGCCGAGGAACAATATAAGAAGGAGCATAACGGAGAGTTACTGTTTGAACGAACCGAAGATGGTACTCCTCTTCGTCCCAAATATGATTTGATAACAAGCCATACCGCTCGCCGCAGTTGTATCACCAACCTATACCTACAGGGACGTTTCACAAATGAACAGATAATGAGTATCTCCGGCCATCGGGATGAAAAGACATTTAAGGCCTATATAGTATGCTCAGGAATCGTGGTGGCAGAGCGTATCATGGAAATTAACGCCGGGAAATCTAACGCTGGTTTATTCATGTAGTATTTCAGGCCAGTTTAGCACTCCGATACAGAAGCTCTTGATTACGGAAGGTATCGTAATCAGGGGCTTTTTCTATGTCTCGGTATAATAAAGTATAACAAACCAGTAGAAGGAAGTAGGACCAAGTATTATGTAGTATAATAGACTGCAAATAAGCCATTTATTGCTTGGCGAAGCTAAATTTTTGCTGTTACCTTTGCAGTACAAACAAGCAAAAACATAACTAAACAAGATATGATACAGCAAAGAAAAACAGAAAATTCAGCTATGCTGAAGACAGCGAAATCCTCTTCACAAGGGGATGTGGCAACGCCAGAGCTTGACATCACGAGAATGATTACTCGTGAAAAAGTGGCGGAGTATCTGAAGGTCTCCATTCAGACAGTGATCAACTACACCAATCGTGGCTTGTTAGTAGCTCACAAGATTGGTCGCAGAGTCCTCTATAACGAGGAAGAAGTTAGATCAGCCATACAAAGTTGCGCCGTGAAACGCTATCAGCATGAATCTACCCGTCTCTACATTTTCAATAAGTAAAGCTATGGCAAAGAAATCACAGACAAATTCCCGCCGCAATAATACACAGGCAGGACGGCGTGTAGTCAACTTCTATAATAATGGCACCGTTAACATTGACGCTCGCCAGAATAGAAGCCACACCCATAAGACAGAAAATAATGGCTGCACCATCAACTACCCTTACCATTTGATTGAAGACTATTTCAATCTCGAAGATCAAATTTCGCCCGAAGTTTCACCCCGGATTGTAGAACTCCCTGCTCATGAAGAGCATAAAGGAACCAAGACAAAGAGTGCACTCCTCAAAATCGCCGCTGGCATAGCGATAGCATCCGTTGGCATGGCAATAGCTACGGTTCTCATAAAGTCAATCCATTAAAATTGATACTATCAAAAACCTAAACATCAACCGGATTCTCTTACGGCTATAAACCGGAGAATCATAATTCAGACAAACATGAATAAACCCCAAGGCAACATGTACGCCTATATTGATGGGACGTACAACCCGATTAAGGGTAAGTGTCATTATGAATGTCAGTATTGCTTTATGATTGCAATGAGACTGAGATTCGGACAAGATCCTACGCTCCGGCTTGATGAGAAAGAGCTGAAAGCATCTCTCGGTAGTGGTAATTTCATTTTCGTTGGTAGTTCGACAGACGAATTTGCAGAGAATGTCCCTTCTGAGTGGATAATCAAGGTTCTGGATCATCTCAACGAGTACCCCAACAACACCTATCAGCTTCAATCAAAGAATCCCGCGCGATTTCTGGAGTTTTTGACTCATCCCCTGTTCTGTGACAAGGACAGAGTGATATTCTGTACGACACTGGAAAGCGACATTGACCGTCCCGAAATCAGCAAAGCTCCAACAATGGGCGCAAGAGTGGCGGCAATGCAAGGACTTTCAAAAAACGGTTTCCAGACTATGGTAACAGTAGAACCGATGATGGCATTCTCTTCGCCGCAGAACTTCGCAGAGATGATTGCTGCCTGTAATCCCATGCAGGTGAATATCGGAATGAATACTTCGCGCGGCGTGAAACTTCCCGAACCCTCACAGGCAGAGTATGAAGCTCTCATACTCGAACTTAGAAAGCAGAATATCAATATCCATCTTAAGAAAAACATTGACCGCATGGTGAAATAATCACAAACCGGGGGCCGGGTGACAGACGGGTCCCACTAAAAAAATACAAAAATGAGAAAGAAACTTTTAACAACGAAACTTAAGGAAGCTCTCGCCCAACATCCCCTTGGTTCAACCACCGGCAATTTAAGGAATGCACTATGTATTGCCGTATTCTGTGTTGGCCCAATTCGATGGTATGTTTTCGAGGGCAGTGAGTGTGGAACAAAAGATTATCTCTTGTCGGTCATCGTGACTAACTGGATTGAGGACGAAGTAGGGATGGTGAGTATTCAGGAGTTGCAGGATCTTACTACCAATCCTATGATATATCTCCTGTCAAGGCCATATAACAATGGACTAATGCAGGCTATGCCACTCCCAGACTTCAAGCCATGCCAAATGAAAGACATTAAGGGAGATTCTCGTCTTACTCGACTTCTCAAAAATATATGAGATAATCAGGAATGGAGCCGGGTGACAGACGGCTCCTAAAAGAACAAAAAAAATGAGACAAAACAATTATATACAAAAGATGGCCACTACCACCTCCTGTACCCAGAATGGAACAGATATCACCTGTATCAGAGAATCTTCGGGACCGAGATATGGTAAAATAAGTGAAGGCTCAGGTATTTTCAAACTTTCGTATGAAGGTGAAAACCCAATGCGCAATTATGTGTGTGCTTCAATCATCTCAGTAATAAGATACACCTTCATAGCTGCCGCATCGGCCGCAGTGCCAATAGTTGTTGGCTGGGGATTGAAAAAGCTCAATATCGTAGGCAATAAAGATAAACAATCCAACGATAATATCTCATCGGCTCCAGAAACGTCAAATTCTTCGGACTTATCGGATAATGGCCCGGTGCGCAGGTCATTTAAAGAAGACGTTGAAATAGCAGTTGAAGCAGGAGAACCGAAAAAACTGTTGTGTGATGAAATTCATGAAAGCTCACGGATAGTTGTCTTCAGTGGAGCCGGAGTAGGCAAGTCGATTATCGCAAACCAGATGGGTTTTGGAATTGCAACAGGTAAGCCATGTGGCATCTTTCCTAACGAGGTCAATACAACCCCGCAACAGGTACTCCTGATTGATGCGGAACAAGAAGATGCGGACTTATACATCAGATACGCCAATGGTCTTTCTGAAATCCCTGAGAAGATGGAACGTGTTAGCAATTGCAATTTTAACACTGTGGAAGAAGTAACTGACTATATAGGAACTGTCGTTGAAACATGGACCGAGAATGGTACGGTAATCATCGATAATATCACAAGTGCATTCAGCTTGCGAAGTCCGGAAAAGATTAGATTCTTCTACAATCGACTCCGGGCAATTCAGAATATGATGAAGAAACGCGGCGTAATAATCACATACATCATTCTTTGTCATCAAACTAAAAGTTCTACAAAGTTGACACTACGCGCAATACAAGGCTCAGGAAATATCGGCAACTTTGCGACGGCGGTATATGGCATAGAGAAAATAGACGAGGATTTTGTGAATTTCAAAGTTCTAAAAAATCGCCGGAGCAAGAATGATGGCCGCGCATACCTTGAAAAATTCTGTAGAGAGCCATACTTCCATTTCCAGTTTCAAGAGGTTGTGGATGAACACGCAGATGATGATGGGCCAACTCTTATCGAACCCAACCTCGCAACGAAAGAACAAGTTGGTCATACCAATGGGCGGAAACTCAGCGATACGCAAATAGAAGAGATGCGTCAGCTCTATCGAAAAGGGGAGTTAACGATTAATCAATTGCATATTAAATTCGGCGTGAATAACCGAACCGTAAGGAAATATCTCGGCCTCAAGCACTGATGTCTCGATGCTAATGTGTCAAAATCAAGGAGGGCTTTACGGCTCTCCTTGTTATTGTTTACACCCCCCAAGATGATAAAGAATGCCATCTAAACACCCTAGTGTCAATGGCCTGTTTACGCCAGTGTCACGGGTGTCATCATATTAGTTTTTAGGCGTTTATAATTGACACCCACACATTGACGCCCCTTATCTAAAATGAAGAGGTATCATCCGACTTTAAACAATCTCAAACACTTTCTGTCGGCTACCGTCATCCATACGTCTGTTGGATGGCCTAATGTTGATATAATTGCTAAGTTGAGATGCAGTAGCGGCTTTAGAATATCCGACGTTATCATATATCCTTTGTAATATTTCCTTCACTTCATCCGCTCGATAGAACTTGCCTTTAATGAATGATGATTGACATTGGATTGTTATAGCATCACCTATCATTCGGAGGTCTATGGCTTCCAAATCATAATTGAGTCGCATCAGTTCATCCGGCCCAAGAAGATTGAATGCTTTATGATACTCAAAGTCGATGAATGGATTTTGATATAGTTGTTCGGTATATTCAGAATGGCAAGCTCGGAAGGTGGAATATAATCTCATCTTTTGTACCGGATCCAACTCTTTGTTAAAACTGTTTTCAAAATCTCTCAGCTCTTGTGGTTTCGTTCCTGCTACCTCCATTTGAGTCTGGATGGCCGTTGTAAGGTGCATGGGATTATTGTAGGTATTTGCCTGATTAGACCATAGGATATGTTCTCCTGCCGCAGACAGAAAATTTATTTCAAGGCTATATCCGTTGTAGTCATTTACGACATCAAGATAATTCGACGCATACGGATTATTGCAATCCTTGTTGCGGATAGTGTTGGCCAATGCTTTTTTCAACCTTATATCACCCTTGTTATAGATGTTAATCAGAGTTTGTGATTCATCCAGTTTTTCCTTCATCCTTGTCATAAAATCGTTTTGACTCTCAACACATGGCTTTGTTCTATAATAAATCATAGCATTGTATGGGCAGAAAAACGAAATGTACAATATAGGATATGAATAGATGTGTGCGTTCCTTTTGTATATCAGTTGGTTACGGCAAAATGACGGAGATCGCGTAAAAAAACGAAAAGTACATTTGCTTGGATTTTGCTTGGATTTTCGGGGCAGTTCGTTGGATTGATATTGGGGTTCTGCTTGGATTGATTTGGTCGCAGGTTTGATGCGGCCATTTTTTGTGCGCATTTGGCTCGTTACAGCCATTATTGTGTCGAGGTACGGAACGTTTAAAATACACGAAATAAGGGCAATTACGGTGATGTTTGCCTATTGTTGAGGGGTTTTGTCCGCATACCATATAAACGGTATTTGAACGGTCATTAAGCCCTATTTGACCCCGATACTTTACTATGATTTAGGAATTAAATGTGTACCTGCCGTTTTTGAAAATTGAGAAAGAAAACAGGTCTTGCAGATAGGCTTGGGGATAGTGTTGGGGTTAGTTTTCACTACCATTTTTTATATGATAAATACCCCTATCAGGAAAAAAACGACACAAAAATCGGGCTTTTTTCAACGATAAGCCCCCCTATAATACCACAAAAACACGGGTAATTTGCGATCTTACTTGTAGTTTATTGTTCAGATATACAATGATTTATGCGGCGTATTGGGCGTAGATAACATCGAAAAACATATAAAACGCAACTTTCACCCCTCTTACTGCCTGCCGATAATATGTATTGACCATGGAGTAAACCTCTTCAACCAGCACAGGCAGTAGTATCTGTGTTTACATTTGTTGCAAACCGTTCTGCGTGTCTTTTTATCTCGGCGTTCTCCGCCTTTAATCTGCCAATTTCCTCTGCTTGGCTTTTTATCGTTGAAATTAGTTCTGAGATAATGGCATTGTCGCTTTTTGTAGGCAATTTTTCTTGTTTATTGTTTGGGGTTTGATTCCCATTGAAAGAAATCTCATCTACTTCCATTTCTCCTTGCCCGGTAATAAGCCAAATGATATTTATTGTTGGGAAATATGATATAAATCGACTGAGGTTATCTTCGCTAATACCATTATTTTGAGCCAAAACACCTCTTGTAACCCCTGATTTCTTATAAAACTCATAGGGAGAAACTCCTTTATGCGCCAAAAAAAGCAATATTCTTTGCTTGATAGGCGATTTTTCTTGCTTATTTTCTTGCATAGACGAGAAATCTTGTTTAATTTTGCAGCGTGTTAAAGAATTAACGCTCGCCAAATTTACAAAAAACGGCGAGATAACATATAACTTATTAAGAAAATATGAAAGGTTACAAGTATTACCAACTCCTTGACGAGAACTACAACAACCTTGTAAAGGATGATGAGAACCCCGCAAACATTCCGGACGGCACACATGGTCAAACAGCATTCCGTATGGCTCGCGAATGGATGAAAGCAAACAAAGTGAAGTTTGCTAACCTTGTCGCTAACATCGTAAGCGATGACGGTTGTGACGACATTTCAAACATCAGAGAAATAGTACTCGCATAATCATTAACTCAAAAAAATAATGGAACGTACAAGAATCATCGTAATCACTCCCGAGGAGCGGAATTGGCTGATGCGTCAATTCAAGGTCAGCAACGTGACCGTATGGCAAGCGGTGAAATACAAACGCAACAATGAGATCCACAAGCGTATCCGCAAGGCAGCCATTGAGCGAGGGAATCCACAAATGGTGCTTGTGCCCGAGTTCGAAACCATTTTCCTTTACAACAGGAAAGATGCGGACGAAGAACAACGCTACTATATGATGCAGACCTTTGAGAACGGAGCGACATTGGAGGCCTGTCTTGACAACGGGCTTGTAGAGATACGCGATAATACAGGGACAGTCCGGGGACAATGGAAGAACCCGGAACTCGGAAAACTTTCAGCCATACAGGAGGTGGTGCAGTCGCTTTAAGGTATGATAACAACTGTGTTTACAATTCCCGATACATATACCACATTGGACGGTATCGTCATAGAACTTCCCAAGACCATACACGGCTGTACGTGCCGCAATAGTCGGCAAAGGAACGCAGCAATCCGACAAGGGCGTGCAATCGCTTTGGGTCAGACATTTCAAAAGTCGCAAAATAACGTATCTCCTCGGCATTCAGGTCAATCTCCTGAGGTTCGAGTATCTCTCGACAAATATCTGGGGAAATCACACATTTGCAGGGAATGCGTTCGTAATGCTCTCCTGTTAGAGGCAGCCGCTCGTTGCGAATCATTCGTGAAATGCGTTTTAGAGGTTTTGAATCCTCTTCCTGTTTCGCCCAGTCGGAAAAGTACAAAGTAACCGAATGTTTCATAAGATTAAAGAATTAACGGCTACAAAATTACTGAAATTATGGAGTACTACAACAACACGCTTTGTATCAGCTACGCAGAACTCACTGCGGGGATTATGTCAGTACCAAACTTGAAGTATCATGTTGCCTCGGGTAAGATACTGCAAGTTCAGCGCGCTTGTTATGGTACTCCCGCTCTTTATGCCGTAAACAGTTTGCCCGCCAAATACAAGGCGGAGGTTGAACGGAGATATGTAGATCCTGCTGCACAAGCCGCAGCCCGCGCGTTTATCGACATAATCATCATAGACAATGCTGCTGCGGCATATTATGAGCAGGTCAGTATTGAGGGCGCAAGAGGACTGAGTACTGAAAAACGGACACTGTACACAAACAGCGCGTCCATACTCAATGCCTGCCGAGTGAAACTTGAAGAGGCAGCCGCAGAACAGCGCAAGGTCGGTCGCTGCCGCAGGGTAAAACTGAGCGATTTTTGGGCTTCGGTAGCCGCACATCTTCCACGGATAGCGGATATTTACCCTCATTGCCTGCCGGAGAACCCGCGAGTATTGCAGCGCAAATATCAAGAGTATTTCCGTGGCGGACAACCGAACTACGAAGTATTAGTTTCGGGCAAGTTCCGCAATAAGAACGCCGCGAGGGTTGCCACTGATGAACAAATTGCCTTGATAACAAAGTTCATCGGCTTTCATACAAACCTTGACTGTACAGAAGTGGCGACATACTATAATACGGTCGCCGCTTCGCTCGGTTGGCAGCAAATCACACCTCGCACGGTATGGAATTGGGCGCAAAAATACGGTTGGGCAATCAATGCCGGACGGCATGGCGCAAAGGAGTACCTCAACAAATACGGAATGCAAGTCAAACGCTTTGCCCCGACTGCACCGCTGCTGTATTGGACGCTCGATGGTTGGGTTGCTGAGTTGTATTACAAGAAAAGAGGCAAACGCGGCACGACCACATATTGCAACCGTCTTACTGTGGTTGTGGTACTTGACACTTACAACAAGTACCCGATTGGTTATGCTGTTGGAGAACACGAGAGTTCGGAACTCATACAAGCCGCCCTGCGCAATGCGGTAAACTACACCGCAGAACTTTTCGGTCAGCGTTACCGTGCGACCCAATTACAGAGTGACAACTACGCAATCAAGAAAATGCTTCCGATTTACGGAGCGGTCGCCACCCATGTAACGCCCGCCGAAGTAGGGAACGCCAAATCCAAAATCATAGAGCCTTATTTCAAATACCTCAACCGTACCTACGCCAAGAAATGTGCGGGGAATTGGAGCGGCTACGGCATCACTGCCCGCAAGGAAAGCCAGCCGAACATGGACTGGCTCAACGCACACAAGGGGCAGATACCTTACGAGGACGAGGTGACGGCGCAGATTACAGGCATCATAACGGCGGAGCGGAACATCAAGCGTGACGATTATGTGGCCGCCTTCGGCAAAGTGCCGGCAGAACGGCTTCTGCCGATGACAAAGGAAAGCTACCTGCTCACGTTCGGAATGGAAACCGGATACAAGAACGCATTGGAGGGCAGCGGACTGAACATACGCCTGCTCGGCGAACGCCGCACATACGACAGCTTCGACATGGAGTTCAGGAAATACGCACATATCCGGTGGAACGTGAAATACGACCCCGACAACCTGCAAGAGGTGCTGGCGGTGAGCGACGAGGGTGACATCCGCTTCATGCTCGAAGAAAAATACGTGCAGCCAATGGCACTTGCAGACCGCCGTCCGGGTGACGCGGAAGAGCTGCAAAAGGTTCGCGACTTCAACAAGGCACTCAAACGCGCCGTGATAGACTACGACATACAGGCGACCGAAACGGTAAGGCAGAGCCTGCTGCGCCACCCCGACCTCGACAACCCATACGCAAAGAGCCTCATAACCGACGGCAGGGGTCAGAACAAGGACAGGAAAAACCAATACCGCCTTGAATATACCGACGTGACGGAGGAGGCGACATTCGAGCAGAACTCCGGCGCGGACGGTTCGGCAGGATCGACAAGGGATTTATACTGACAAAAAACTAATATAGGAAATGAAACAGAACGAAAAGGAAGCCATAGCCGCCAAACTCCGGGCGTATGTGGAAAACAAAGAGAGCCAGAACGCAGCCGCCAAGTCGCTGCGTGGCGTAAGTGCCGCAACGGTGAGCCAGATCCTCAACGGCAAGTGGGATCTGATTGCCGATGACATGTGGCGCACGGTGGCAAACCAAATCGGCTATGATCCGCGCCGTTGGGTCATCATGCAGACGGACGGTTTTTGCCGGATGACGGACATACTGACCGATGCACAGCAGAACTCGCTTGTAATGGCGGTTGTCGGTGATGCAGGCTGCGGCAAGAGCCAAGCGATAAAGGTGTATGCGGAACGCAACCGTGGCGTGATAGCCCTCAGCTGCTCCGAATACTGGAACCGCAAGGAGTTTCTCTGTGAGCTGTTGCAGAGCCTCGGTGTAGAGCCGGACGGCTCGACGGTAGCCGACATGATGCGTGAAGTCATAAGGCAGCTCAAACGCCGCGAGGGTGTGCTGATCGTGTTGGATGAGGCCGACAAGTTAAGCGACCAAGTGCTGTACTTCTTCATTACCATCTACAACAAGTTGGAGGACAACGTGGGGATTGTGCTCTGCGCCACGCAATACCTCAAAAAGCGCATCGAGCGCGGCGTGAGGAACAACCGCAAGGGCTACAAGGAGATTTATTCCCGGATAGGCCGCAAGTTCATACCGATGCCGATAGTGAACAATACCGACATCCGGGCGGTATGTGCCGCCAACGGCATTAATACCCCCAAGGAGATAGAAAGCATTGTCGAAGATGCGGACAATGACCTGCGGCGCGTCAAACGCCTCGTCTGCGCCTTTAAACTGAAATCAAACGAAGATTAAACGGCGGTTAAATGGCAAAGGCATTAAGCAACAGGAATGTGTGCGACGCGAATTTCAAGGTCGCGGACTTCACGGGGAAATGGCTTGCCTCGTTCGGCAAACCGGAACTCCGCGGGGCGTGGATCATATTCGGGGAGAGCGGCAGCGGTAAAACGCACTTCGCTTTGGAGCTTCTTGCCTATCTGACGAATTTCGTTGACAAAGCCGCTTACGACACCATAGAACAAGGCCTGTCATTGAGTTTTCAGAACTCTTGGAACGATGCGAGAATGGTCGAGGCCGGCAACAAGGTGATCGTCTACTCCAAGGAACAGATACCTGCCCTGCGCGAAAGGCTGCGCAAGCGCAAAAGCCCGCAAGTGATAGTGATTGATTCCGTTACAGCTTTGGTGGGTTTCACCCGCAACACGTTTGCCTCGCTGGTGGACGAGTTCCCGGACAAGCTGTTCATCTTCATCGCACACGAGGAGGGCGGCAAGCCCTATCCGGCAGTGGCGCGGCATATCCGTAAGTTGAGTGAGGTGAAAATCCGTGTCGAAGGCTTCAAGGCGTTTGTGACGACACGCTTTGCTACCCCGGAGGGAGGCGGCGGGAATTTCGTGATATGGCCGGAGGGCGCAGCCCGGTACTATGCGGACATAATTGGTGACAATACGAACCTATAAAAACGTGATACAATGGCAACAGTTACGGCACAACAGCAAAAATGGCTGCTTCGCAAGTTCCATACGCTATGCTCGAAATTGAATATGACTGCCGATATGAAACTTGACCTCTTATCGGGGTATGGTGTAGAGAGTAGCAAGGATCTCAGCAATTCGGAATTGCTCGAAGTCTGCGACAAATTAAACGACATCCTCAATCCAGAGGATGCCAAACTTGACAAAATGCGCAAGCGTGTTATCGCTGCAATCGGTGGTTGGTTGAAGTCTATCGGAAAGGAGGGCGGTATTGACTATATCAAGGGTATAGCCTGTCGGGCCGCCGAGGTGGATAATTTCAATAAAATTCCCGCAGACCGTTTGACAAACATTTACAATATGTTCGTCAAGAAAGAGCGTGATGCCAAGGCGGTAAATGCGATTTGCGATGAAATCACTTTTTCAATGCGTTTCGACGGCAATGACAAATACAAACATCTGAATTAAAATGGGCATCACAGTATTAAGTTTATTTGACGGAATGAGCTGCGGGCAGATAGCCCTGCGCGAGCTTGGTATTGAGGTGGATAGATATTATGCCTCGGAAGTAGACCGTTTTTGCATAGAGCAGACCACTCTGAATTTTCCGGACACGGTGCAGATCGGGGATGTTCGTACCGTAAATGTATCAGCCCTGCCCAAAATAGACTTGATACTCGCAGGTTCGCCCTGTCAAGGTTTCAGTTATGCTGGAAAACAACTCAACTTCACAGATCCGCGTTCCGCTCTGTTTTTTGAATTTGTCCGCATACTCCATCACGCGCAGGCATTGAACCCCGATGTGAAATTCTTGCTTGAAAATGTACAGATGAAACGTAAATATGCGCAGACAATAAGCGATATTCTCGGTCTTTCGCCTGTTAAGATAAACTCCGCCCTTGTTTCTGCCCAAAATCGCACGAGATTATATTGGAGCAACATCCGAACACGGCAGATAAATCTTTTTGACAACCATATTACCGACATACCTCAACCACAGGACAGAGGTTTATTCCTCTCCGATATTTTGGAGGATGATGTGGATGAAAGGTATAATGTCAAAGACGCGGTTCTGCAAAACTTGATTTCCCATAAAGAGAGAAACAGAGAGAATGGCAGAGGTTTCGGAATAGTGGTGAAAACACCGGAGGAGAAAAGCACAGCGGTAGGAATAGGCGGCAAAGGGATGTATGATATAGTCTGCGTTGCGATGCGTGGCAGATATAGCCAAACGGACGGCCGGAACAAGCAACAACTCGAAGCACGGCATGACGGCAAAACAAACACGGTCACCACTGTACAAAAAGACAATTTTATCTTGCAGCGTTCACGAGGTAACAATGGCGGTGCGGTATATCTTGGCAAAACGCCTACACTGACAGCCAACGCTTGGGAACAGAACAATCTCGTGTGCAGCCGCACGGTAAAACAAATCAACCCCTCAGCCGAAAGCAACGGACGGCAGCCATATCAACAGAACCGCGTTTATGCCGCTGACGGAATTTCGCCTGCACTGTGTTCATCAAGGCGCGGGCAGTCGCCTTTGGTAATAACTCCCGGTGATGTCCTGCGCCGAATGACACAGACTAAATGCGCAAGGTTGCAGACCATTCCCGAATGGTACAAATGGGGCTGTTCCGCCACTCAACAATACAAGATGCTCGGCAACGGTTGGACGGTGGAAGTAATCAAGCATATACTCTCATTTTTACCCGATAAATTCAAAATACAATGTGCAATATAAACCATATCAAGCAACAAATCCGCGAGCAAACGCAGGAAATGAACACATCCGAGTATGTGGAATATATGCGTGAACTTGCAATGTGGGCGGAAGATGAAGCCAACTTGGCTGAGTACGATCCCGATTTCAATTCTTACGAAGACTAATCAATAAAATGGACGAAGATAAATTTAATGCTTTGGCTAATGCTTACAGGGCAATGTATCTCAGCTCAAAAGACAACAAAGAACTCAAAGAGAATATAAATAAGTTTCGGGCAGGATATATAGATATTCCGCAGAAAAACAAACAACTTAATAATAAAGGCAATGACAGTAATTGAACAACAATGTATGGAAGCGATAATCTCGCTCAACCGTAAAAAGAAAGACGAGAACAAACCCGATTGGGAACAACGCAGATACGAAATTGCAAAAGCCGCCATGCAAGGGATATTGGGGAATCCACGACTCTACGAAGAAGCGTCCAATTTTATTGCTTGCGAGTACAGACCCCAAATGGCAGCAAACTGTGCCCGTAAATGTGCCGATGCACTGATAGCCGAACTTAAAAAGAGAACAACCAATCAATAAACATTTATTTAATCACCCTTTAACAACCATTTGACTATGGCAAGAAAGAAGAAAGAAATCATCAGCGGGATCACACGCGATGAAATGGAAGATGCGATGCGCATCTACGCGACGGCGGACGCAAAAGAACGTGCGCTCAATGCAGAACTGGACGGCAAGCTGGCCGAAATCCGCGAACAGTATGCGGCAGAACTCGCAGACCTCAACGCCGAAAAGGACGAGGCTTTCGAGAAGTTGCAGGCATACGCCACCGAGAACCGTGAAGAACACTTCACCAAGCGCAAGAGTATGGAAACGACCCACGGGACACTCGGCTTCCGTATCGGGCAACCGCAGCTCAAACCCGCAAAAGGCATGACATGGGCGGGCATCCTCGAACTGCTGAAACTGAAAGGCAAGAACTACATCCGCACCGTGGAAGAGATCGCCAAGGACAAGCTCCTTGCGGAGCGCGAACTCGACGACTGCAAAATCATTATGGATGCCTGCCACATTTCGGTCATTCAGAAAGAGACCTTTTATGTAGAACCCAAAACTGAGGCATAGCTGAATGGATAAACGCACGGAATTTAATCGAGATACCATTGAAGTGTGCCGGAATTGCAAGAGCAGGGGCAAGGTTGAGGTCGAGAGCCTCCGGGGCATGGAAACCGTGACCTGCCCGGTCTGCCGAGGTTCGGGATTGGTCAGAAAGAAGATCGTCGGAGTTGTAACCGTCGAGCCGTACATCAACCAATAAAAGACATGGAAAAAATGATGCCCGCCGATTGGACGAGCCGCACGACAGGCAACGAATTGGAACGTGTTGCAAAGATAGCGGTTAATCCATTAACATGGCGAATAAACCTCATAAAAATACAATTTTGCGCATACAGCATGTCTGCGACATCACGCGACAGCATTACGAGGAGGGCAACCTTGCGAAATGCTACAAGCAGGTGTGGCGGCATTATGTGTACCCGGTTTATCCGATGTGTTACCATACATATCTAAGCTATCTGAGGCAGGGGCTTGACGGTTTCAAGGAACCTCCCGAAGAACCGAAGCAACGCACATTGTTTGATTGACGTCAAAAGAACAACCGCCCGCAGTTCTATCGGCTGCGGGCGGTGTCGTTTCATTCCGTCCGTTCCCCGGATTGTCCTGCGGCAATATCGCCGATGTCAAGTGCGAGGTCGCCCGAAGTAACCCCATATCCGTCGTCAATATAATCCGCCGCATCGATGCAATGCGTCCGCCATCCCTCCAAATCCTCGGTAACCTGCTCGTGGTTGTGGTCTGTCAGTGATTCGAGGTATTGGAATGTGGAGAAGCTCCGCCCCTCCTCGTCGGCAGCTCCGGAAAATCCTGCAAATGCCTTTTTTATGGAGCGGACAAGCCGGAAGCGTGCGAGAGCCTCGTTCCTGTATGGCGTATCGGTCGCCGCAAGTGTCGCGGTGACGATATGCAGCCGGACTGTCATGTCGCCGTGTACCGCATTGCGGCTCATCGGCGACCAATTGACGGGGAAGAACTCCACGAATACTGCGGGCGGGGTGAACGGGCGCATCTGCGTCAGCCGCGTGACATTCTCGTTCCAAAGCCCTACGAGGTTGATAGCCGGAGTTCCGGGCATAGTTGCGTCAGTGCCGTCTTGGGGACGGTGATAGATGAATTTTCCGTCCACAAGACGGACACGCGACAGACGCGCCTCTATATCGGTAAAAAGCCGTAATCTCATTGTCTGTTGAAGTTGTCCGCGAGTTTCTGCGAGAACTCTTGGAGGTTTTTATAAACTACGTCGGCGAGAGCCTGCTGTACTTTCGGGTGGTCGCCGATGAACTGCCTTTGCGGCATGGTCATTTGCCGGGAGTGGGAGCGCACGGTATAGGTGTTTCCTGTCTTTTTGTTTGTTCGGGTATGCGAGCGGACATTGACAGCAAAGTTTCCGCCCTCGTTATGGAGTACCGTATATGGCAGGTTGGAAGAAAAGACCACCGCCATGCCGCGCACCATTGAACGGATGGAGCGGCGCATCGCCCCGGTAACGATAAGGATTGAACCCTTTCCCCGCTTGTTGATCTTCGAGGTCTTGGTCGCCACCCACTTGTTGCCGAAGAAGCCCTGCTGTCTGAAATTGTTGTCGAACATTTCAGTGAGCTTCACGCGGGCATCCCTTAGTATATGGTCGTATATGTTTGGCATGGCCAGGCCTTGTTATTCGGCAATCTGCCCGATAAGCAGGCATATCAAGCCGAGTTTTACCTGCAACCGTTCCGATTTGTCCTCGATACGGTTAAAGTCAATCTTTGAGGGGGCGTTCTTTATTTTCTCCCATAGTTCCGGGGTCAGTTCCTCGCCTACGCAAAGGAGCGCGGCAGCCACATCCGTTTGGGAAAACTCCGCTGTAACAGTCAATTTTTCGTTCATTTGTCTGATTTTTGGTGGTTTATAGTTTGTATATGGAAAAAAGATTGTAACTTTGCGCGTATAAAGACTGCCGATGTCATTCGCTGCGGAGATTTTTCATCCACTCGACGTTTTCGGCGGTCTTTTTTGTGCCTTTACCATTCATCAATGCTTGGCGGTGCATCATGCCGCAGTTCTGCGATATTGCATCGTTCACGGATGCAATACAGTTCTTCGGCTTTATAATGCCGGTGCGCTTTGACATTGGCATAATATGTCCTGCCTGCAATTTCCACCTTGTAATAAAGGAAAAATGCAGCCTCCGGATGTTTTCGAACCCCTGTTACAGGGTCGGTTTTACATTCACCCCAACCGAGATATTCGTATTTCAACGCACCTTGCCCAATTCCAAGCAGAGAATCTCTGATTGCAAGGTTAAGTGTATGACCGATTACGCTCTTGACCGAGCCGCGAGTGACAAGCAGTGAGCCGGTTTGGAAATTATTCCCTTCAATGGATAGGCCACCACGCTCCGGGATATTACTTTTCTTCCATTCGTTCAATCTGCGTTCGCCCTCTTTGCGGCATTCATTGAAGATTACACCGCAAGCCCTGCATTGAGGCAAAGCGGGATCGGGGCGTGTAGCAAGGTTAAGGCTTCCCTTGTTGGGGCAATTGTCACATCCTTTCGGCAGGTATGGGTGTTTTTTCGGGAACACCGTCATTTCCTTTCCGGCATTGTACCGGAACATCCTCTGCTTCGGGTCTTCCGTACAGGCATCACCCGCCGCCATGGCGCGTTCCGGATCTGACATCGGGTAGTCATCGCGCAGTACCTGCACCACATTGCACCTGCACCCCCAATCGTTCGGCGGGAAATAGGAGCTCCAAAAAACATTAGACCCCGGCAATGTAACACCGTCAAGGGCTGCGTGGTCTTCCCGGACACGTCCATCGCCTGCCGTCCTATAATGCAGATTATAACGGTCGCCGTCCTCCATATAATCGTTCCATTTGACCGCCATTTGTGAAGTATGGACGGCGTGGTTATATTCGGCATACAGGTAGTTTGTGTTATACTTGTCGTCGATAGCCTCCACATCCTTGCGGAATGTCTCAAACGGTTTCACTTTTCCATCGGCATCGGTCAAGGCAAGCCCTACCTCGGAGAGTGAATGATATGTCTTAAAGCCGGAGAAAATGAAAGTGTTGTTTTGCAACGCAGCCGTCAGCTCCGGGGGCGTTTCCGTTTTGATAGCCGTATCGACAGCACCATTAAGTGCATTATATGTTTCTTCTATAAGTGCGCGTATGGCAGGGTCGGCAAGCATTTCCGCATAAAACCCACCTTTGGAAAACACCTCACGCACTGCCCTGTCAAAAACATCGTGATTGAACGGCACCTTGCCAACCTTTCCACCTACCAATTCAAGAATGTCGGGCTGATACAATGAATTTATGGCCTGATTGAAAAGCCTGTAATGTTCGACCTTTGCCTGTTGGTTTTCGGGGCTGTCTCCCTTTTCTCCGGAATCATCACCCCCTACTCGAAAAAACCGCCCGAAGACTGTTTTACGCCAAGGATAGGTACCTTGTACTTGGCCGCGAAATACTGCGGGTCAATGTCAAAGAACTGCAACAGCATACGTTCCAACTCCCGCTGCTCGGCAGGCGAATAAGTGGCAGCGTCATCCCAGTCGAAACAGCAGCCGTCAAGCGGGAAGCCGAGGCGTATCATCTTGGGTATAAGCAAATCGTTCACGACGTACTTGATGAGTTTGGCATCGGAAGCGCACACGTTCTCGAATACTTCAAGATGGGTTTCCGACTGCGACAATGACGAACCGCTGTCGATCGTCATCGTCTGCGCAAGCACACCTTTTGAAATTTCGGAGTTCGCTCGGTCTATGCGCTTGTCATAGACATTGTAGGCATCACCACGGGAAGATTCCTTGATTTCAATGGAAGTCCCCTCGGGAAACAAAGCCCATCCGGCTGCGCCCATTTCCTCCAACATCACTTCAATCTGCTTCCGATCGGCAGGGTTCTGCGAGGTGGTCGTCCCCACACGCATCGGCATCCCGAAAATCTCGCCGAATACATCCCAATAAGAGGTCATGTTCTTTTTTGAAATGGCGTGCGGTGTGCATTTGAGCAGCAGACCGAGGTCGTGGTTGTCGCCCACCTCCACGCACCAGTCGGACAGTGACCCCTCGCGGTATGAGATGCCCTGTTCCCAAGAATCGGAACGGTCGCGGAGGATGACACCGTATTCCGGCACGACGTGGCAGCGTGGCACAAGTTCCACATTGGAAAACTTCATCACACCGTTTGCATCGGTAATGATGTCACCCAACTGGATGAGCGAGTGCCCCCACATGGTAGATTCGAGCGAGTGTAGCAGGAAATTATAGAACCACCTGCTCTCAAAGATTTTCACGAGCTGCTCGTTCTCCTGCCCGTCTTCGTCCTTGATGACGAATGATTTTAACAGTGTCTTGCCAAATCGCTGCGAGATACATCCGGTTAGGTGCATGTCGATGAGCGCATCGGTATAGATGGCATACAAGTCGCCACGCTTGGGGTTCTCGACATTCAATGCCATTTGCCAAGCCATTCTCCAACGCCGTATGTCCTGCTTGGTAAGGCTGTTTGTCTTTTGATTGAGCATCATAACGAGGCTCTTGCGCTTTTTTATACTGCCGCCGTTACGGTTGTTCTCCTGCGCAGCAAGGCGCAGGGATTCGAGTGTGACCAACTCGGGAGTATTGTTTCTTTTTGCCATTGTATCTTAATGTTTGATTTTGTCGTCGATGATACCCGAATAATCCTCGGAAGATAGACCTGTAAGCATTCCTGACATGGATTTTTGATAAGCGACACCTCCGTCCTGCGGTACGGGCACACCCGTCTTGATAGCCATAATGATTTGGTCTATTCTTGCTTTACACTTATTGAGTTGCTTTTGCAGTTCCGTTGCGTTGGCGGTGGTTTCCGATCCGCCGTTCCATACGGACTTGCCGCCGTCCATTTCGAGGGTCGTGCCATCAATGTCGAGTTTCATCTTGTCTGCGGAAACATCAAACTTGGCCTTTTCGGTAACGAGTGACACGGCATTGTCCTCCACCGTTATCTTGGTCTTCCCGACGGTAAGCACCGCCTTTGTTATTTCGGTGGTGAGTACCACCACTGCGACATGGGGGCTGATGAAGCCGACTACCACGTCAGAACCGACGGCAGGAAAAGCGACAACGCCGACCTCCTGCGACTGGTCGGCCTGCAAGTTCACGCCGAGTATCTGTGCCCCCTCATCGATAGGCGTGCAGTCCACCGTCCGTGCATTTTCGTCCACATTGTCCACGGTACAGGTGCACAAATACATTTCAGAGCCTTGCAGCGCAAGTTTTTTGATAGCATCTTGTATGTTCATTCAGCAGCCCTCGCTCCGAGGGTAATGTCTTGCCGGAAGCCGGAACTTCCGAATGTGATCGCGTTCTTTTGCACTTGATATTTTCCTTTCCGTTCGCCGTCTATCTTGATGCCCACGATGTCGAGACAGTCAAGCAGTAGATGCCCGAAAGTCTGAAACGATCCTGTGAGACCGTCGCGTTTCAGTCGTTCAAGTTCCTGCTCACCCCACGCCCTCGCTTCGGCTTCCGATTTGCCGTAACAATGCAGGGTGCGTTTCTCGCCATCGGGATCGCCCAATTCAACCTTTACTTTCTTCTTGTTGTCGGGTTGGAGGCTCACCACTTTCAATTTTATCTTCACGTCTTCCCCCTTTTGTTCGTCAAGGCTGCTGTCGGATATGAGGTTCACGCCCGTAGAAAACACCTGCCGCATTTCCTTGCCGTGGTCGAAAAGCACGCCGCAATACAGTACAGGCTTCCCGTCTTCAAGGCGGAAGAACGTGCGAATGTTGTTCTCTTTCAGATGCGCAAGTAGTTCGGCCACCGTTTCAAAGTTGATGCGATACTGCCCGATGTTCTGCTCTCCGAGAACTTTAATCTCGTATGGCAGGATCTGGTCTTTAAGCAGTGTCTGAATATCGACATTCCTATATGCTTTTTTCACGCAGGGCGTTTGTTTGAGCAGGAACATATCGTCCTCGCAAAAAATCTCAACCGGTGCCTTGAATCCTTTACGGAGTACGAAGCCCTTGAATGCAAGTTGCAGGTTGTCGTCATAGCCGAGCCATACGGTAACGGCATCACCGCGCTTTATCGGATTGGATGTTTCGCCTTTCCACTTGACCTTGCGCGGCAGGGTGAGTTTACAGGTGGTTGTGAGAGCCTCGCTGTCACGTATAATCTCGCAAGCCGTGATTTTCTCGAACATCCAAGTCTTGTCACCTCTGATTTCAATTTTCGCACACAGTTTTAGCATCGTTCAAATACTGTTTAAACAAGGTTTTAAGGTTACCAATCGTAACCGTTCTTCTTCATGCAGCCGTAACGCATCGGATTTCCACCCCACCCGGTGACAGGGTCGCCATTGTTCGCGTCGGGATATTTCGGGAAGTCGGGCGTGAAATATCCTTTTTGAATGTCTTTGAGCCTGGCAATGGCATTATCGTAAAGGTTTTGCCGCATATCGCTGCCCATCATTCCGGGCAGCCATTGACCGAGCCACCACAGAGCGATCGAAACGGTGAGCTGTACAAGCAGCGGGTTTCGTTCTGTTTCGGTTTTGGAGAATGCCGTGGTTACATCGTACCGGGTACGAACATATCCCGCAACTTCTTCCATTGCGGTGCGTTCTGCCTGCTGCCGTATTTCCTCAGAGGATTGGCTAATCACATCAAGGTCTGCGGGGCAGGTAACAACGCGGTAATCATCAATCGTCAGAAACATTGTGGTCGGTATTAGGCGGTTTTATATATTGCCCTTGCTTCAATGTCCGAGGCTTTGACTCCTTTGCGGTACATGCCCTCGCGGACAAGTTGCTTGATGTGTTGCTTGCTCACAACCATAGGGCGGCGGTTCAGCACGACAACGAGCTGCTTCTGCCCGGAAAGGGCTCGGCGGCGGTCAGCCTCGCGGCGGCAGTGACGGAAACGGCAATCAAAGATGATTGCACGGAAATATGCTTTGATGTTTTTGAAAATGCTCATTCTACCAAGAGTTTTTAGATTGTTTGCGCCGACCGAATGACGGTTTGAAAGCCTGTACCCGTGTCAGCTGTTGTAATTTGTAAATTGCGCCCTCGTCAGCGTCGGGGGCATCGTCGTGTCCGGACATGCCGCGTTCAAAGGACAATGTTTGGTCTATGCCAGTGCGCATGTCCGGGTCATTCTCCATTTTGGAGTTGTAGTAAACGAAGCCGCGTTCCCATAGCGGGGATATGGCCTCGATGCGCTGGAACTTGTCGGGTTTCTTCCGGCGGTCGGGGGATATGGGCAGCTGGTAGCCGCGCAGGTTACCCTCGCGTGTGAACTCGTCAAGGAGCGTGTCTTGCAGGAAGTTCGCCTCGATGTAGTAGGTGCATACCGCCCCTGCATCGGTAACCCTTTCATAAAGGTCATAAAACCAACGTACCATTTCGGCAACGGTACATTGGCGTACAAAAGCGGCGAGATGGTGTAGTTCCGTTCCGGTCTTTCCCCACAGTTTGATTGCCTTGTAGTCGTTGGAGGTCGTGCTTTTGAATGAGGGGTCGCAATAGCAGACGAGATAATCGTACCGTGCAAGCGGCAGCGGCTTGCGCCACTTTATCCAATCGTTACGGAAGATGCTCCCCTCGTTGATCGGGTTGTTCATCATCTCGCGTTGGAACGAGATATATCCCATAAATGCCTCCTGCTTGCGTATCTCTTCAATCGTCCACTTCGCCGCCCATGAGGGATTGTCGTTCTTGTCTATGGCATTGACCTTGGAAACGATCACACCGTCAGAAGCCAAGAAATTGGCAAGGACGGAACACTTCCCGATAAGGTTTCCCACCATGCAGAAACGCCCGCGCCCGCCGTCAAGCGTACCGAACAATGCCTCTTTGAGCCATTTCGTCAGCCGGTTCACGCGGTCAGGGTTATTGACAAGTTCGTCATCGTCGAGGTCGTCAATAATGACATAGTCGGGGCGGTGGGAGCGGTAACGCAGACCGCGCGGCGACTGTCCTCGGCCACGGGCGAAAAACGCGATACCATCGGCCGTGATGAATTCGCCCACTTCCCAAGACCCGATCACTTTCTGCTGCCCGAAGTCGGCGATATACCTTTGGTTGAACTCGAATTCCGCCTGTATATCACCGAGGAGCGTTTCCGCGTTGTCCCTGCTTTTGCCAACAAGCACCATGACATGCAGCAGTTTCTGCGCTTTGAGCCACATCGGTATTCCGACATCGAAATGCACGGACTTGGCGTGCCCACGCGCCCATTGGGCGGCAAACTGTATAGTGGGGTTGTCGCGCAAGGTGTGTGCGGCCTTGATGTGGAACGGGGCGCAGTCGGTGTGCTTTCCCGTTTCCGGATCGTCGCAGTAGTGGGAAAGGTAGTAGTTGAAAAAGCGACCATAGTCGGCAAGGAGGTATTTTATCCGTTTCTCCTTTTGGGCGGCGGTTTCGTTCAAGTCCACGACGGAGCGGTTCTGCACCGTTTCGCACCACTGCTTCCACTGCTGTATGGCTTCTTTTCTGTTTACTGCCGTGTGTCTTTGTGCCATAGATTAGATTTTACTGCCGAGCAATTCAAGGATGTACTTGTTCTGATACTTATTCACGAGTTTGCGGAACTCCGAGGTGATTTCGGGGTCTGTTTCAGCTTGGTATTCCAGCCACCGCCCGAATGCCATGAAACACTCGATGAAGTCCACCACGGAAGCCTCCTTGTCGAGTTTGGAAATGGTGGCCGACAGTTTGGCGATTTGGTCGGCAAGTCCGCCCACTTCCGAGAGGTCGGCGTCACCGAGTTTCTCGGCGAGTTTGTTCAGCGATCGGAGGACATTGTTCGTCACCTCTTTCCGGGTCAGTGTCTGCGCTGAGCGTTTCTCCGCCCAATGGCCGTCTTTCACCCATTTCCCTACCGTGTTTGCCGATACGCCGACCTTTTCGGCGATGGTGTTCTGAGCCGCCCCCTGCATGTAAAGAGCCTCGGCAAATTCCTTGCGGTCATTTGATACTTTGTTTGCCATTCATATTCAAAAAATGGATTTTTATATTGGGATAAAGTTGATTTCCGGGTGCAAAATTGCAGCAAAAGGGCGATGTGTAAAAATAGAGTGTAAATTGTTTACACTCTGTTTGTTGGAGTGTGAAATAAGTCGGATTTTTGCACCGACAACGACATCGCGGAGTAGAGCAGTCCGGTAGCTCGCGAGGTTCATTCCCTCGAAGTCGCGGGTTCGAATCCCGCCTCCGCAACAAACCCCCTTTTTGCGACCGTCGGCAGGGAGGCGCAGGGTGTGACGGAAACAATGGAACAATACAGACCGTCAGCGCAACAATCTCCCTGCCGACATTTTTTTAATCCGATGACAAATGAGCAAAGAAGCAATCATTTCCACGCCCCGCCTTAACAGTTACGGTTCGCGTGTCCTTACCGAGGGGATAGACCTCGAACAATACTCCAAGAACCCCATACTCTTATATATGCACCGCCGTGGGAGCAGGAACGACATGCCGATCGGCATTATGGAGAACCTGCGCGTGGAGGGGGACACGCTTTATGGCACGCCGCATTTTGACAAAGATACGGAAGAAGAGCGCAATATCTCCAAAAAATGGGATCGCGGCACCTTGCGCATGTTGAGTGCCGGGCTTGATGTTATTGAATGGTCGGAAGACCCAGCCCTGCTTGTAGCCGGGCAGATCCGCCCGACGGTTACAAAAAGCAAACTGATAGAGGTGTCCGTGGTGGACATCGGCTCTAATGATGATGCTTTGCAGGTAAACCTTTATCGCGAAGGAAAACTGCTCACACTTGCAGCAGGAGAAGAAAACCCCGACCTGCCTTTACTGAAAGCAAACGAGCCCACATTGCTCGAAAATGATAACGAACCAACAACAAACAAAAAGAGAATGGAAAAAATCCTTTTAAAGCTCGGCCTTGCGCCGACAGCGACGGAAGATGATGCCGTGGCAGCCATTTCCCAATTGCAGGATGAACGTTCATCCCTCAATCTTGCCCGTATCGGCGACGCGGTGGAAGCGGCAATCAAGGAAAAGCGCATCACCCTCGACAAGAAAGACAAGTATCTGAACCTCGGCAAGCAGATCGGGTACGACGGTCTGAAAGAATTGTTCGCCGATATGCCGGCGGCGGTAAAGCCACTTGATCTCGTCAAGCCAACTGGTGGCGGTGCTTCATCGACAGCAACCCTCAAATGGGAAACAGCCTCGGCACCCCAGCTCGTAGAGTTAAGAGAAAACGACCGCGAGGAGTATATGCGCCTTTACCGCGAACATTTCGGCTTTGAGCCCCAATTTTAACAAAAAAAACACAAAATCAACAGGAAAACGAATGAAAAAATTTCTTCTTGCCCTTGTGGGCATTGTTTTAGGACTGACGGCCAACAGCGCAGTGGGTGCGACCCTTGCCGTCGTTGTAGGTGCAAACCCTATTGCCGGAGCATTGGTACTGAACGGCGTTTCCGTTGTCACGACGACTTTGGGCGGTTACGCTCCCGCAGGTTCCCTTTGTGCCGGGATCTATACCGAAGCGTGGACGGGAGAGGTGATAAAGGCTTTCCGCTCCGCAGCGGTCTCTATCGGCTGGTATAACAAAATTCGCAGTTACGACAGCTACGTGCAGAATGATGTGATCCATTTCGTTGATCTCGGAGGAGATCCGGAAGTGCTTATCAATAATACCACCTATCCGTTGGAGATTACCGACCTCGAAGATGGCGACAAGGCTGTGACACTTGATAAATACCAGTCCAAGCCTACGAGGATAACCGATGACGAACTCCATGCGATCAGTTATGACAAGATGTCCAGCGTGATTGAACGCCACAAGGAGACATTCTCGGAAGTAAAGTTCAAACGTGCCATCCACTCCATAGCACCTGCGGAGCATACAGCGAAAACCCCAGTAGTACTTACCACGGGCGAAGCCGATGGCAATCGCCTGCGTATGACCCGCAAAGATGTCATTGCGCTTAAAAAGGCGTTTGACAAGGCGAAGATCCCTGCCGAGGGACGCATCCTCGTGCTTTGTTCCGACCATGTCGCTGACCTGCTCGAATGCGACCAGAAGTTCGCGGGGCAGTATTATAACTATGAAAGCGGTGCTATCACCCGAATGTACGGCTTTGAGATTTACGAATACACCGAGTGTCCGTATTTCAACACCACGACCAAGAAAAAACTCGTATATGGGGCAGTTCCTGCTGCAACCGACGAGCAGGCATCCGTCGCATTCTCCTTGAAGCGCGTGATGCGGGCGGACGGTTCCACAAAGACCTACCTTTCGGAAGCAGCCAATAACCCGACCACGCAGGAGAACGTGTTCTCACTCCGCACTTATACGGTGTGCCTGCCGCTTAAAGCCGAGGGCTTGGGTGCTATCGTAAGCGCACATAAACCTGCACAGGCTGACGACAAATAACAGGCAGAATGGGGAAACTGAAATATCTCGTTATCCATTGCACTGCCACTCCTGAGGGCAGGGAGGTAATAGCGGCGGACATCCGCCGTATGCACCTCTCGCCCATATCGGAGGGTGGTCGCGGGTGGAAGCGGGTGGGATATACGGACATAATCCACCTTGACGGTTCGGTAGAGCGTCTTGTAGAGAACAACGAGGACGCTTGGGTTGATCCGTGGGAAATTACCAACGGTGCAAGCGGCTATAACGGCGTGAGCAGGCATATCGTGTATGCCGGTGGATGCGACAGATCGATGAAACCAAAGGACACCCGAACCGACAAACAAAAGGCAGCACTTGCAAAATATGTCCGCGACTTCCACGCCAAGCATCCCGATGTAAGAATCATCGGACATCGCGATCTTTCTCCCGACCGCAACGGCAACGGTATCATAGAACCGCAGGAGTATGTGAAAGCCTGTCCGAGTTTTGATGTCGCCTCTTGGCTTGACGAGATAGGAATCAAACAATAAACAACATTAACCATGCAATGACAACCGAACTTATCTTGGCGTTGGTGGCCATCGTTTCCACTCCTATAACTGGGTGGCTCAGCGCAAAATTCACCAAAGCCAAATATGATGCAGAATTGGAAAAGATGCGTGCGGAGGTGGAGCAGATGAAAAGCGACGTGCGCAGCCATGAACTCGACAACGACAAAAAGGCCATAAACATGATTATGGAACTGGTGGTCGAACCGCTGCGCCGGGATATGAAGTTGCTGCAAGACAAATTGGATCTATTTACCTATGCTATCGAAAGGATACCTACCTGCCCTCATGCTGACAATTGCCCTGTCGAGTATGAGCTGCGGCGTTCAAAAGAAAGCGGCATCGGAAACTCGCACGCAGTCGCAATCATCGACCGTTCTAAACAGTGAGGACACGCTGCATATAGAAGAACTCGTGTCTGCTGCCGTAAGCCGGATTGTGGAGGCGCAGTCGCTCGCCTTTCGGGAAACGACCTCCACGACAGACGAAAGCGTGGAGCGTGTCATTGAGATTTTCGACACCTCGCAGACAGCAGACAGCGTGACTGGGACACCGCCCCTGTTGAGCCGCACCCGCGAAAAGCGCAGTGTCACGAACCATAAGGGGACAGCGGAACGAACGGAATCATCGGTCACGGCATCGGAAACCGAATTTGTGAGCGATACGACAGTCACGGACTACGGACATTCGGAAGCGGCGTCAGAAGAAATGCACGAGAAAACGGACACGAAGATTCGGGAGGAAAAGCAAGAACCCGGTTATCTTACGGCGTTAAAGCTGGTCTGCTTCCTGGCAGTGTCCATCTTCCTTTGGTGGCTGTCTCGCAAAGTGATTAAACGATTTTCAAACAAACATTAAACATCATTCAATATGGCAAAGAAAGAAGCAACAAAGGACAACTCTACGGTAGCGGCAAAGACCGCCGCAAAATTGGCCTCAAACATCTTGAAAGCGAACCCCGACATTTCGGAAGTGCATATCACATCTGACGGGACGGCTTTTTACACCCGAAACGACGCGCAGAACCATGCCAACACCTTGAAGAACCGCGAGGTATTCAGCACCAAACGCGCATCGGTCGAGCAGGCCAATCTGCCGGAAGAAAAAAACGATACGGAACAAACTCCTAAAACCGACGAATAATGCAGAATTTCACCATAACAAGGACAAACGGCAACATCGTGCGTTCACTGCCCGGCGAAGACCATATCAGCGGACTGGTGTTCTTTTCGGCCACCTTGCCGCAAGCGAACGAGGGCGTGGAGGGTTTTACTGCCACGGAACGCATACACGCTGTTTCTTCCATTGAAACCGCCGAGAAGTTCGGTATCACGGCAGATGCGGGGGCGTGGGAAACCAAAGTACTGCACTATACTCTTGGACAAATTTTCGCGATGAACCCCGGTATCAGCCTCTATGTAGGCATCTTCAAGCCGGCAACCGGAGCGAACGCCTTTTCTGAAATCAAGCAGATTCAGAATTTTGCGGGTGGCCGTTTGAGGCAGGTAGGCGTGTGGAACGGTGCGGTGGAGATTTCCGAAACCGACCTCAATACCTTGCAGTCTGTAAGAACCACGCTCGAAGCACAGAACAAGCCTCTGTCCATACTCTACGCGCCAAAGGTTGCGGACGTGACGGAACTCCCCACCGCGGTAGCCAAGATCGGTCGCAACGGCGTATCGGTGATTATCGGGCAGGACGGCGCAGGTGTTGCCGATGAACTGTACAAGAGCGCGGACAATACCGCCAAGGCAAGCGTTTCGGCACTCGGAGATCTGCTCGGCGCGGTGTCAAAGGCTGCCGTCCATCAGAGCATCGCGTGGGTCGAGCAGTTCCCGACAAACATCGCGCTCCCTGCATTCGGCGACGGCAAGAAATATCGCGACCTCGACACGGCTGCCATAGAGGAGCTTGATGCGGCGCGATACATCTTCCTGCGTACATACGATGGGATTTCCGGAGCATTCTTCAATGACAACCACACGCTCGATGTGGCGACAAGCGATTACGCCTACATCAACGATGTCCGCACGATGGACAAGGCGGTACGCGGCATCCGAACCTATCTGCTGCCGAAACTTGGCCGTCCCATGAAAGTGGAAGCCTCTACCGGAAAGTTGGAGCGCACGGCAATAGAACACCTCATCACCACAGGCAACCAAGCCTTGGAGGAGATGGAGAAAGCCGGAGAGTTGAGCGGCTACAAATTCGAGATCGACCCCGACCAGAATGTAATTGCCACTTCAAGGGTTCGTGGTGTCATCAAGAACGTGGCCGTCGGCGTAATGCGTAACCTCGACCTTGAAATAGGCTTTGCCATGAGTGTATAAACCAATCTAACAATGCAAATGAATGAACGCAGCAGACATTAAAAACGGCATCCCGTTGATTAACGGAGTGGAATATTCGTGGGGCGACATTGCTGCCTGTATCAACGGTGTCCCTATTACGGGAATCGTTGCAATCTCTTACGGCGATAAGCAGGATGTGCAGAACAACTACGGTGCGGGCAGACACCCGGTAAGCCGAAGCAAAGGGCGCATCACTCCGTCGGCGAAAATAACGCTCTATATGAGCGAGGTCGTCGCCATTTCGCGTACAGCCCCGAACGGACGCTTGCAAGACATCGCGCCTTTCCCTATCGAGGTAGCCTATCTGCCGGAGAACGGTATCGTCGTGGTCGATAAGATTTTCGACTGCCAGTTCACGGAGAACAAGCGCGATTGGAAAGAGGGCGACATGAACCAGCAGGTGGAGCTCGAACTGATCCCCTCGCATATCGCTGTCTCTTATACACATCTGACGCTGCCGACGATCTTACGCGTGTAGAT
>ERZ1027125.171-NODE-171-length-34571-cov-11.599287_pt1 | contig 34571 bp, 31 predicted proteins | sample MGYA00519249_ERZ1027125 | MGnify/ENA primary metagenome ERZ1027125 (study PRJEB26926, sample SAMN06164580) | human gut metagenome | biome: ENVO:00009003; feature: ENVO:2100002; material: ENVO:00002003 | host: Homo sapiens | place: USA | collected 2012 ... | reverse complement strand
GGCTCAATTTACCGGAAGCCCATTTGTGGTAAGCCGAGCGCGCTGCATGGAGCAGCTTACCCTGGTAGTCCACGCTGTAAACGATGAATGCATTCATAGATGAATTCAGGCTTTATTGGATGAACGTATTTTGGGATGAGCAAAACTTCGATTCCCATAGATATACACAATACACATTAATAGTGCTTTTTAATTTTGCAAAACTTGTGTTTTGTTCATCCATATAAATTAAGCGGTGAGGTGGTTATTCAGTCTAAAAGTGCTTGGAATCCTGATGAGCTTTTATTCTCAGTGTGCGCGCAGAATCTATGATCTAACACAATTCTTCGCAACAGAATGCCTTCTGTGCCCGCCACAAACAAGAACGGACACAGAAGGCATCTGATGTTGTATTACACTTTATGTCGTTTATGGACTTCGGATAAGGCTCACGAAAGCAAGGCTTAGAATCGGTATCTTCAAGGCGTAATTTTATATACTCCGGATGATCCAAATCCATTGCTACCCCTATCGCTCCCGGAAAGCTCGTCGGCTTCCACAAACTCAGCGGGATAAACCGGTGCAATCATCATTTGTGCGATTCGCAGTCCTTTTGTAACCTCAAACGCTTCTTTTCCGAGGTTCATCAAAAGCACCTTCACTTCGCCGCGATAGCCTGCATCAACGGTGCCGGGGGTATTCAGCACGGTAATGCTGTGCTTCAAAGCAAGTCCGCTTCTGGGACGGATCTGCGCTTCTGTCTGCGGCGGAAGCTCCATGCAAAAGCCGGTAGAAACCGGCGTTGGTTTCTGCGGTTCTACAATGATGTTTTCGGCGGCATAAATATCAAACGCCGCATCATCAATATGTGCTTTTTGGGGGATGGTACAATCCTCCGTCAGTTTCTTAATTTTTACGATAAACAATTACTTTTGATCTCCTTTGAACAAATCCATTACGACTAGCGCGGCGGCACCTGTTAAAACGCTTAATACGGCACCCCAAACGGACTCCGCCATTGTTCCCACCGTTGAATCTTCTGCTATAGATTTGCCGCAAATGGCACTTACGGCATCGACAAACTGCCCCCTGAATTTTACCAGCAGGATAAGCGAAACGAGTATCAATACGATCCAGAAAAGGCGGTTCACAACTCGTCTCAGCTGGGGTTCCAGAATCAAGCGCATCCAGACATTAGAGAAGGCTTCCTTCTGCGCAATCGCGCTGCATTCCATATAGCTCTGTGTCCAATGATATGCCTGCTGTTCTCTGCGCAGCTGCATAAGGCAGATATCGATATAGTGCACAATTTCTTGCCCAAAACGGTCAGATTTTCTTGAGAGCTCTTTTCTTTGAGCAAGGGCAGTCTGCAATATCTTCAGCATATCCAGGCACAGCGGCGGAAGATCCGCAGCGGTTTTCTGCTGAACAAGGATAGCGTCAAGCCGCGACAATTCTCTGATGTTTGTCAGGCAGCCCGCCGCTTTGTATTGGGCTCTTATTTCAATTAAAAGCTGCTCAATCTGCTCGATGTTTGTCCGCGGGTCTTTGAGTCCGCCATCATTATATGTTCCAGCACACTTCAGCTTATCAACGAGTCGCTCGTACTGTGAGTAGGCCCTCCCAATCAGAAATTTTTTAAGCCCCTTGGGTTCTTGCAGATATGTACCGAGAACGTCGGTACGGATTGGCGGCTTGCTGTTTATCGCTTCTGCTGGATGGATGAGACGGCAAAACACAAGCGTGGCAAAGGAGTGCGTTCCGCTTGAATCAGAGATCACAAATCGTTTTTTCCTGTTTGACGGGTTATTGACCGCAATAAGAAGCGGCCCGCACCACGTTGGGTCAAGCGTTGTGGATATATGCCCAAAGCCTTGTGACACGATGGAAACCCGTGAGTGGAAGGTTCCCATGATCTGCGGCCCCACAAATATGCTTTCCACGGTTGTGATAAGCACCGTATCATTTGCCGGAACGTCCACATACCGATACTGCCCGCTGGTGTATATTTTTAGCGGCAGTCCGGATCTGGTGGAGATAATGATGTCGGAGACTTGCAAATTATAGCCTGCTGCCGTCAGATTTTCTGAGCGGAAAGGCGAAATATAGATTTCGCCGCGATAAATTGCGTCCCAGATATCGGTGTCTGCGAGTGCTCCGCACGGTGCAGGCTTGTCGATTGTACGGAGGAGCCTTGAAACATCATTGACATTTTCCCAAAGCGGTTTCATTATAAACACTTCCCTCCCGTTCGTCTGTTTCTGTTCCTGTTCCTTCTTCTACCTGTTCTTGTATCGGGTTTTGAAAGCGTATCACATCTGCAGGGAAAGCCGCGCAGGCTCAACTCATCTTTATACGGCAGAATTGGCGTATAAAGCTGCGTGTAAGCCCTTCCGATCGCGCCTTCAAACAGGATATACTGCGCACGGTTGTTTGGATCTCCCGAGTTGCATACATGCCGCTGCGATATGCCCGGATATGGTTCGATATAATAGATCTTGCTGATCTGGTGCTCCTTCGCATTTTTCGCGCACATCTCACATGGGCTCGACGTAGTAAACAGGCAGCCGCCTTTGATCTTCGGGGTTCGCCCCTGCAGGAGCGCTTTTTCCTCACCGTGCATTGCGCGTGCGCTCATGGGGTTCTTTTCCCCGGTCACTTTTTCATTCAGCGTCTTAAAGCAGAAGCTGGACGGCAAGCCATGAAGAATATCCGGATCCGGAAAACAGTATTGCCGCAGCTTGATATAGAACGGGGAATCGCTTTGCCACTCATAATCGCTGAACGCACCCAGATCCCCCTGCTTCTGCAAAGCCGCAAAGCTGCGATAGACACATGGGGTTTGACCGTACGGCACATCATTCCAGCCGAGGGAAATGATATTGTATTCACTATCCGTGACAACGGCACCGGTCTGTCTTGAAATGCAGCCGGAGTTGACCTTTGCTGTGTATGCAAGCTGCATACAGCGCTCAACAGGCGTCGGCGGAACCAGCCCCGGATGCATCATCAGCGAAATATAGCGGATGACGTTCAGTTTTAGCCGACGCTTGGGGCCGGAATCGTCTTCATTGTTCGTAAGAAAGACATCCGCATTCTGGATGCAGTATTCCACATCCTGAAGGAAAAAGGGATATAGCTTCGTTTTATACAGAAATGCGCGCAGCGGATCTGCCAATACGCTCAGGTAGTAATTGCAGAGTGCGGGAGAAATACCCTGCTCCCGAAATCTCGAAGAAACCTGTTCCCCCGATTCAAAAACGATGCTGCGGATTGCAGCGGCCACATGATCCTTCTGAAGATCCTCCAGCATTTTCTGCTTCGCATCCATAGGATTCGACCGAAATGGTATGCAATATGTATAGTAAAATGTATTGCTGGAGCGCTGGCACAACGCAGCAAGATACTTTTCAAATTCTTTGTTAAAATTATCACCTTGTCCAGCACTGGAGGCAAGCTTCATGCCCTTCACGTCGACGTCTTTCAAGGCATTCACAAAGCTGATGAAACGGCCTGCTGCGGCCTCCGGGCGTTCATTCAGGTCAATGATATCAATTTCATCCTGCGAGAGTCCCTTTTTCTGATCCTGCAGCAGATGGCGGATCCGGATCGTTTCATCTCTCGATACGGCAAACAGATAGTAAGCAGAATAGCGGTCACGCAAATAGTTGCTTTCATATTTGTTTTTCATCGAGTCGGTCACAATCGCCGTTCGTGCGTTGTCTCCTGCACCGGCTCGGATATGCTTAATCATTCGGTTGATCCGCTCGGCGATAGCGTAAAGCCTGTCTTTATTATCCTCATAAACTGCCGACTTGGCTCTTGCTCCTTTATCGGTTTTCAGCGTGCCATAAAAGCGAAGGTCATTTCCGAATTCCTGAAATAAAACGGTGTACTTTTCTGCCAGGTACTCCCGGATGCTGTCGGAAAGAAGCGGTAAAATATAAAGAACATAATTTCGAATCTCTAGTTCTTTCCTTCTTTCCAAATTACTCTTTTTGAGATCCCTATTGTACTCTGTTAATAATTTAGGGCTTCTCTTCTTATCCCAACCCGACAGCATTCTTCTAACGCTGCTGTTCAGTGTTTCCGCTTCATTCCTGCCAACTTTCTTTCCGTCTATGAAGGCGTCTCCACCTCCGGGCTGCAGAACGATATTGTATAAAAGTCGTTTTAGTTTTCCGTGAAGCAATCTCATAATATCAGACTCGGCTTTTTTAATATTCTGCTGCCTGACCGCAAGCCGAGCCCACGCGTCATTTTCTACGATAAAGCTTGTAATCACATCCCGCACGCGGATAACGTGAAACGGGATACGGTTACATTCGAAATATCGAAGCAGAATGTTGTCTGCCCGCTCTTCATCGGATGAATAGTTGTTGCATTCCGATGATGAACAGGGGATTTCCTCGCCGTTGCTGGCCTTCTGAATAAAGGATGAAACGTAAGAGCTCCCAGCGCCTATTTTGCCTGTCAGTGCAATGATGAGGTACTTCTTCCTTTCGTCAAAAACGCGCTCGATCACAGCCCTTTGAATGGCGCTATCCGAAAAGGTCAAATTAGATGCCTGTCCGCTCATTGACATATCCTCCCGACGTATTTGATGTATTATTGCAGGGGGGCAACTGCTCTGGATAGCACAAGATTTCTGCATGATTGGACATTGGGAACATTCCTGTGCCGTGCGAACCCCATATGCACTTTGGAAAGCAGCGTTGTCTTTTTGGGTATCGGTCGCACCTGGAGCGTTGCCGTCTTCATCCTTTTCAATCGGACGGGGAGTTTTACACTGTGCGCCAGTGTACGGACACATATTGCCGTCCTTGATGGCATGCCGAATATACATTTGGGCAAGCTCACTCTCCAGGAGAGACTTATGTCCGTTCAGAACGTTTTGTTTGAAGATTTCCCGATACTCCGCTTCTTTTATCAGACTTTTTTTATCGAGCAGATTCCATCCATAGGTCGTAATCGTCAGCATTGCTTTTACCAGAACGGACTCTGGAGCATCATTTTTTATGTTGATGGTCATTCCGACGATAGAGCCAACGCCATCGTATGCTTGAACATAGAAGCAGCAAATTGGCCTACCGCCGCAACAAGTGCCACCACAAATGCGGCCTTTCTGATAGAATTTCCAACCGCTATTCCGCTTTCATTTTCCATAATTAGTGACATAATGGCAAGAACAAATGTAAGCACCGGCACAAGCAGTGAAAGTCCGACTCTGTAAAACCAACGAATATGTTCCCTCTTTTGGGGAGATAAATTCATTTTTTATCCTCTCTTTACAGTTATTTCGCATGGTTTGTAAGTATCACTCATCTATGGAAAGAACGGAAACGATTTTATTTTTCTTCTACGGTCACAGTTGGGATTCCGCTGGTAAATACTTTCGTGACTTCTTCATCACATACCGGGCAATAAACCTCCTCAAGCTCTCTACATCCCGGCATAGTGTCGTTTTCATCAATTTTCAGCTTTGCTTTGCACTTGGGGCAAACACAGTAAATCATTTGAATCCTCCCGTACTTAATATTCATTTTTTCTTGCTTCTTGTGTTGTGGGCTTATCCTGCATAGTCTGCTTGCGTGCATTTATTCAATTGTCTCAGTTTCACCCCGCTCGCACTCCCATATATTCCGAATGGATTGTATCAAGCAGCATTTTTATTCTCTCAAAAGATTGCATTATACATCGCGACTTTTCTTCATCCGCATGGCCGATTTTTGTGTATACTTTATAATTCTGCAAAAACAGAGACTGCTCAATTGCAGTCTCTGTTTTTGCAGAATCCAGTTCACACCATACACGGATAAAAATGCTTCTTAATATATAGACGCAAAATTTGTAGAAATGCAACGATTTTTTTGAAATATTCCAAATAGCACAAAGTCTGTGCATAAGAATAATTCATTGAGATTACTCTTGTTCCATCAAATACAAGGTTACACGTTGATCTATTCTGGACGCAACATCCTGTACAGAGGCATCCGCTTGAAAATATGCGTTGCTCTCTTCTGCGATAATCTCTATGACAGAATAATCGACGCAACCATTCAGATGATCAACACGCTGCAAAATACTCTGCAGCATTTCACAGGCAAGTTTCCATTCCTCACTATCGTCGGCATCTGACCAGAGTTTCTCATTTGCCTGCTTATTTAAAACAATTTTCCCGAACTCCTGCTGAGCGATCTCAACCTGGGTGTCGGTACAGAAAATAAATCGCAGCAAAGCATTTACCGCTTCGTCGTTCTGGCAGGCCCTTGTCACAGCAAGATACGAGTCTGCATTTACGCCAAACCCCGCATAAGAAGAGAAGGGAAGCGGTGAAAAGGAAACCCCCGCATCAAAAGAAGAAAAAAGTGCGTAATGAGTTTCTTCGCTCACAATATCCGCCGGACTTCTTAAGGAAATCGTTCGGAAGGGCTGGTCGGCTGTTGCTGCCTCAAATTCGACAGGGAACTTCTTGCAGAACTCAAGCATTTCGTAGAAACTGTTTTGTTGGAAGTTCGATTCCTTTGTATCGTAGTCTACAAACTCCGAAAGGCTATCATTCAGGAACCAATTCAAGACAATATTCTGGGTTGTCCAACCATATCCGTTCGGACAATACGGAAGAAACAGTTCGTCGAATTGTTGACAAGTTTCAATCTTACGGCTTTCGGGAAGAATTGTTTCTGGCGCGGAGAATATTTCAACTGAGAATGCCGGAAACAGAACATAGAGTTCGTCGCCGAATGTTCCACATTCAAGAATACTTTCATAATACTCGTCAGATTTGTTCAAATCGGCCACAATGCTGCTCAACTCCCGCAGCAGCCCCTTACCAGCAAGCATCTGAAGAGTTGCCAGTTCGCCGTTAAACCACAGGACGTCTGGAACGTCCCCGGAAATGATTTTGATCAATAGTTCATCATGCGAGGCATATGTTTCTGTCTCTAATGTAATTTGGGGGTTTTCCGCAGCGAAGGCAGCCAGAGCCGCCTGAATATTCCCGACTTCGTCATTGCAATAGCCGACACGCAGTACTGTATCTGCCGTTGCTTCTTCTGAGGACGCCAGTTCTGTGTCTTCGCATTTCGACAGCGTGTAAAAACCGTCCTCTGTGAGCAGATGTAATCCATCAGCTGCCGCAGTCATTCCTGTTATTTCATTTGAGACGATCCCAAGCGGAAGAAGTTGGGTCAGGCTCATCAGCTGACCGTTTTGGTACTGATATATCATGTCGTTTACAAGAATATACAAGCCCTCTTCGCCGCCGCAGACAATAGACGCGCCGTGTGTAAGCGCCGCGATAGGGGTCGCTTGTCCGTTATCTATTTGATATAGCGCCGTGTATCCGCTGCCCTCCGTCTGCTTTTTATCTGCCATATTGCCTACAGCATATACTGTATCATTGACGATCCCTACACCTACCCAGCGAATATCGTGCCCCACCAGCGCTGCCGTATCTTCATTTAGAACATACAATTGATACCCATATCGCAGATATTGCTCTTTCTGGCTGAAAACAAGCTGCGCACGAATATGATTCGGATCATACCCGCGCGTATCTTCCTCTAAAGAGATTTTTGCTCTGGACGGAGTTTCCAAAAAAGCAGAGTTGTTCTGTTCATGCAAGTAATAGCGATTCCCCTGCCAAAGCGTAAAAGCAATTATATCATCGCCTACAACCTCTGTGTTTTTTCCGTTTTCATAGATTTCCCGCTGCCCGTTCTTCTCTGCAAGAAGGCTTTCGCCGTCTGCAAATAATAGTTTAGCAGCAATGTCTGTATAGGCAGCTTGATATGTAAAACCGGACGATGCTTCCGGCAAATCTGGTAGAGATCCGATGGCATCTTTTTGAGATTCTCGGTTGCAGCCCAGCAGGCCAGTCAGTCCCGAGATTACTAAAAGTATGCCGACAAGCTTACGCAATCTGTTCATGTTTATCTCCTTGTGACAGTTTTTTACATGGAGGGGGCAGCAGCGCTGCCCCTCTCGTGTAACTGCTCAAATACCGTCGTACTTTCTCAGGTACTCTGTCGAAACCCAACCAACCGATCCAACATATTGCCCTTCTCGTACTTTGACTTTAGCCCATGTGCCATCCGCGTTATAATTATTTACCTGCACAAAGGTGTTGTAATCGATGGTGCCAATTATCTGAGCGGATGTCCCAATCTCTGCTCGTAAATTGAGTTTTGAAGCAACGGTATAGTAACACTTTGTTTTCTCGCAAAGTTTTGCTTCTTCGATATAACCGGTATCCGTTCCGTAAGTGACCTTATACCATGTACCGCTTGTATCCGAACTCCATACAGTAGTGCCCTTCTGCAAAGTCGCGACCGTATAGCCCGATCCCTTGCCAGAATACATCGTACAACTGAACAAAGTCAAGTAAGCGCTTGTGGCGCCGCCATATGGTGCAATCTCAGAATTTTCCGCAGCGAGGGCCATCGGGCATACCGAAAGCAGCATAATGATTGCAAGAACCCACACCACAAATTTCTTCATGTTCATGACCTCCTTTATTTTGTTACGTATTGATATCAACCGACTGCCCTCTGCTGCTGATAGCTTGCAGCAGTAAAATTTTCAGTCGCGCGCTTTTCTGAAAACTCAGGGCACATATGAATTGCTGATCAGACAAATTCATATTAGTTCAACATTGTTCGGTTAAAGGAGTTTCTGTCTATATAGACATTTAACGTCAGGAAATGCAACAGACAGCGAATGGAAAATCATCAGTATTTGTATATAAATTGTGTATGCTGTACACAAGCGATATGGACATAGGGGGGTATTGAACACTGTGGTCTTACTAGAATACTTGCATCATTTGCAAGTTTCGTTTCCTTCTCATATCCGCTACAATCATCCTGTATTCAGGTCAGAGCAGTATCAGGGCGGAGCAGATGAAGGGCGGAGGTGATCATTCGGGGCGAAGTATGCCCCGGTTCCGTGCGCAGGCCAGTGAATACCAAAATACAACAGGACCAGTAAGACCGTAATTGCCGCTTGGCAGTTACGGTCTTTTTGCGTCCAAAAACGATGAAAGGAGTGAAACCATGAATGCCAGAAAAGAGCCGGTTAATGCCAATCAGCTATTACAACCCCAAGCAGGCGATCCGTCTCAGCGCGTATGCGGACACGATCGTACTCGAACCGGATGGGCGTGAGCAGCGCCTTCGGGCGATCCGCTTCGGCGGGTATCCGGAGATGGTGCGCGCCATGTCGGATGCGATCTATGCCGGCGCGACGCTGGAAACGGAATTTGCCGGTGAACCAGCCATGCTCGCCTGCGAACCAAAGAAGTACGAATGCCATCTGAGCCACGACGGAATTTATGCCGAGGCAACGATCCTTTCGCTGGACGATGCAGATGAGACCAGATCAACCAACGAGGAAGAAATGGGCGGGCAGACGAATGTAGAGCTGCCGCCGCGGAAGTGTGTTCTTTTTTGTCCGGCCGGAGACCGGCAGGCGCTGTTTGAAGCGCTGGACCGGAAAACGGCTGTGCCGCTTATCCCGGAGTTTCAGGACTATGTTCTGGACGAATTGCAGCGGCGCAGACTTCTCAAGCCGCTGCGCGTCATCTCCATTCGTGAACGGCTGGAGGCGTGGCTGCTGCTGTGCAAGAAGGACGACGCCAATATCGTCAAGGTGTTAGAGGATGGCTTGAAAACCGGCGCAATTCGTATTCCCGGAACAGTTCAGAACCTCAACGGCTTTGACAGTGTGCATTCTGTCACCAGCTACCTAAGCGCGTTCGGTGTGATCGTCGCGGAGCGTATCCGAGAGCAATTCCAACCGCTGTTTGACCCCGCTGCGGAGCAGCTTTCCCCGGAGATTTTGCGCATCAACGACTATATCCGCGCACACGCGGGCTACAGCCTGTATCCGGCGCAGCTTGCCGTTGCGGAATCGGTCAAGCGCAAGCTCTCGGATGGAAAATCCGCATTCATTGTGGCGGAGTGCGGCAGCGGCAAAACGAAGATCGGTGCGACCGCACTGGCAGCGTATCAGGCGCAGAAACGGAAAAAGACGTTCAATATCATCCTCTGCCCGTCGCACGTCGCAAAGAAGTGGGTGCGCGAAATTGCCGAAACGCTGCCGGACACCGCAGGAGTCATCGTCCGCAGCATTACAGAGCTGGACAGCCTGTACGCACAGTACGGGCAGGGAGACAAAAGCATCTACGCCGTCATCAGCAAGGAAAAGGCCAGAGACGGCTATATGCGCCGCCCGGCGGTTCTGTTTGACGCGCGGAAAGGCGCGTTCCGCTGCCCCGGCTGTGGTTCCGTCATAGAATTGCCAAGCAGCGACGATACATACGACTGGGTGACCGCGAAACCGGAGGCGTTCCGCATGGAAAACCGGCGTAATCATCAATGTATGAATTGCGGTGAACCGTTGTGGACAGCGGTGAATCCAAGCGTGCCTTCTCCGTGGGTCAAAATTCCGGAATACGGCTGGGTGCATCGGAAGCTGGCAGTCCATGCCATGCAGAAGACGAAGAACCCCGCCGCGCTGGACGCTTTGCAGACGCTTCGCGAGAACCCGGATGGGTACTTTCCGACGCGCGGCGCGTGCCGGCGGTATCCGCTCAGCTCTTACATCAAGAAGCGGTACCGCAGCAGACTTGACGGGCTTATCGTGGATGAGCTGCACGAGTACAACAACGACAGCGGCCAGGGCGACGCGATGGCAGAACTGTTCGGCACGGCAAAAAAGGTTATCGGCATGACGGCTACGCTCATCAATGGCTACAGCTCCGGTATCTTTCATCTGCTTTACCGCACATCGGCGCAGCTGATGCTGGCGGACGGAAAGCCGCATGAAAAGCCCGCGCTGTTCAATACGGAGTATGGCGTTGTGGAAACAACCTACACCGAAGCCGATGAAAGCTATGCGGCAAAGCGCAGATCGCAGAAAAGCGGCGTTCGAACACGCCAGCTTCCGGGCGTTTCGCCGCTGGTGTTTTCGAGGTTTCTGCTGGAAAAGACGGCGTTTTTGTCACTGTCCGACATGGGCAAGGCACTCCCTAGCTATGAAGAAATTCCCATTGCCTGCCGTATGGATGAAGTCGTGCAATCGGAATACAAACGCATTGAGAACGCGCTTGTACGGGTATTGCGGTCGGACCGCCGCGCGGCACAGAAGATCCTTTCCGCATACTTGAATCTGCTGACTGTCTACCCGGATCAGCCGTATGACCAGAAGCCCATTCTCTACCCCGACAGCGATGTACCCATCGTCGAACCTGAGAACATCGGGGATGCGGACTGCCTTGGAGAAAAGGAGCTGCGGACGCTGGAAATCGTAAAAGCCGCTATTCAGAACGGGGAGCGTGCGCTCATCTACACAAGCTGGGTGCGCACGGATTCGCAGCAGAAGCTCAAAAAGCTCCTGACGGACGAAGGCTACCGCACGGAGATCCTGACCGACAAGATCAAGACCACCGACCGTGAGGACTGGGTGCAGAAAAAGCTCGCCGCCGGGATGCAGGTGCTGATCACAAACCCGTCTCTGGTAGAAACCGGCTTGGATCTCAACGCCTTTACGACGCTGGTGTTCTACAGCATGGGCTACAAGCTCTTTACGCTGCGGCAGGCGTCGCGCCGGAGCTGGCGTATCAACCAGAAAGCGTCCGCGGTCAAGGTCTATATGCTCTACTACGAGGACACCATGCAGCAGAAATGCCTGAAGCTCATGGCCTCGAAGCTGGCGGTCGCCGGACTCATTGAAGGAAACTTCTCCGAGGAAGGACTTGCCGCAATGAGCGACGTACAGGACATGACCTCTCAGATGGCGAAGGAGCTGATGCTCGGCATCCGCGACAATGTGGAGGATATCGCGGCAGCGTTCAAGAAAATGGCGTTTGAGAATCCGGACCGTGAGGTACCGACACCGCCCGTTGTTGCGGAACCAACTTTGCCGCTGGAGCCCGTGCCGGAAAGGATTGAACCGCCAAAGCGTGTGTTTACCGCAGAACAGGAAGAAAAGCTGCAAGCCGCCATGGTGCAGCTCGAGCAGCAGAAAGCCAAACGGACGAAGAAAGCGCAGCAGGTGGAAAACCAGCTGAGTCTATTCGATTCCGTTGCGTAAAAAGGAGGATGCTATGAAATTCACCGTCAACCGAACAGAGCTGCTTGCTGCGGCGCAGAACGCCGAGCGCATTGCGCCCAGAGTCTCCACGATCGAAATTCTGCAATGCGCGTATTTGCAGGCCGAGCAGGACACACTCACCGTTGCGTCCGGGAATCTGGAGATCGCGTTGGAGCAGCAGCTCCCTGCGCAGATTGAAAGCGAAGGAAGCGTTGTCGTAAAAGCACCGCTTCTCTCCGGAATGCTGCGCCTGCTGGATGGCGAGCGTGTGACGTTTCAGATGAAAAGCGGAAAGCTCGTTGTTTCCTCCGGAAACGCGGAATACGCCATTCCCGTCATGGACGCGGCACAATACCCGCGCATGGAGATCCCGTGCCCGGCGGCAACCGTGCCTGTGAGCGGTATTCCATCACTCACCAAACGAACAGCGTTTGCCGTTTCCGAGGATACAAGCCGCCCCATGCTCAAATGTGTGAACCTGATCTTCGGCGCGGACGGCTTGCAGGCGGTCAGCACAGACAGCTTTCGCATCGCATCCGCCAAAGGCGACCGCGAGAGCCGTGGAAATATCAGTTTCCTTGTTCCGGCAGCTTCGCTGGAAAAGCTGGCAGGTCTGGTAAGCGACCGCGAGAAGCTGCAGGTCGGTACGACCGGAAAAACCATTGTGTTCACGAAAGAGAACTTCTCGTTCGCCGCGCGAATTATGGAAGGGCCATATCTTGCCGTGTCGCAGGTGCTGTCCAATCTGAAGCAGCAGTTTACTGTCCTGACCGACAGCGCTCTGCTCCGCGATGCTATTTCGCAGACCCTGAGTGTCACCGGCACGCAGAATCGGTTTTCCCTGGCCTTTGCAGGAAACCGGCTGACTGTCCGTTGTGAAAGCGAGTACGGCATTTCGGAGACTGCCTTGGATGTGGTCGCGCTGAGCGGCGAGCCTGCGGGCGTGTACTGGTACAATCCGGTACAGCTTATGGAGTGCCTGAAAGCGCTGAACGGAACGCTCATGCTGGAGGTCGTGCAGCACGGCGCGCTGCTTCTCAAAACAGACGAGCTTGTCTGCTTCCAAATGGCGGTGCGTGAACCGAAGGCAATCGAATCGAAACCCCAAAAGACAAAAAAGCCGCGCAAGGAGGCAGCATAAAAAAGGAGGACACGCCTATTTGAAGAAACCGACCATCTGCCGCTACTGCGGCGGGATCATCCGGCTCGTTCCGGCTGCTGATGTCTATGGCAGCTCCACGGAACGGCTTGGAATGCAGAACGAATACCTGTATCAGTGCCAGAACTGCAATGCCCGCGTCGGCTGCCACAAGGGCACCACGCGGCCGCTCGGCGATGTGGCAAATGAGATCCTGCGGCTCAAGCGCATCGAAGCCCATCAGGTGTTCGACGCCTACTGGCAGAAGCAGCACATCAGCCGGACGAAAGCCTATCAATGGCTGGCAAGAGAATTAAAGCTCCCGGAGGAGGATACACACATCGGCGGGTTCGAGATCGATACCTGCCAGCGCGTGATCGACCTCTGCCGGGCGAAAATGGATAAAAAGTAAGGAGAATGTCGTATGAAGATCCGGCCAAAGGTTCCCGTATGCACAGACTGCGACCACGTTTTCGAGTACAGAGGCCGAAACCCCGGTCAGCTCGGCGGCGTGGTGGTGCAGTTTGGAGAAGCCTACTGCACGAAGAAGAAAAAGCCGCGCCTTTTGAAGTGCTGGCACAAGATGCTCCGCGTGCCGGACTGGTGCAAGAAGCGCATCCGGCCGAGCCTGGTGCGCATCTATGATTTTGCCAGCACGGAAAGCTGGCTGATGCACGAAAATCTCTGCAAGTCTCTCGGACGGGAGATCGGCCCCACGGCATCCAGATACACGCTCTCCGAGGTGCGGCAGCTTGATCTGGACGCATATGCGTTCCAGAAACAGGTGCGCACCACACCTGTGGATGAGCTTTTGAACGTGCATCTGGGGCTGCATCAGGTCGTGGAGGTCTTTGACGGCGTACAGTCCGTCATCCTCTATAAGACGCTGGAAGGCTTCATCCCGACCCCGACGTTTGACGCCGAACGCGCCAGACAGAACCGCAGAGAACAGAAAAAGGCATCCGCCTGACAAAACACACATGGAGGCATCTGCCTCCCCAAATACAAAGGAGAAAGACCATGAAAAACAATTTCACCATTTCTCAGAGAAACGCCATCGTGGAAAACCATCTGTGGTGCATCAAGGCCGTGATGAAGCAGAACCGCGCGCTCATCCGTGCGGCGAAGCTGGATGCGGACGACGTGTATCAGGAGCTTGCGCTGCGGCTCATCCGGGCGGTCATGTCGTATGACCCGGAAAAGGGCAATTTGGAGCAGCATATCTTTGCGCAGCTCCGCATGGAGCTTCAGAGAACCACGCGCAGCAACGTGATCTCGCTGGACGCCTACCGCATGAGGGATGCCGCATGAGTTTACGAGATAAAATGCTGGCTGTCATGGCCGATGTAAATGCCTCCGTTGCCGAGCGTGAAGAACTGGTCGAACTCATTGCCATTGCCCTTCTGACGCGGAAGAACCTGTTTATCCTGGGCGATCCCGGTCAGGCCAAGAGCTACGCGATCAACGCCTTTCGCAGCCGTATCACGGGCGCGAAGCAGTTTGAACGCCTGCTTTCCAAGCAGACGGATGAAGAACAGCTCTTTGGACGGCTCGACCTTTCCAGTCTGATCCCCGGCTCTGTGCCGGAGACAGCGCTTGAGGGTGATACGGTCTACCAGAACTTGTGCTTTGATCTGCAATGCTTTTTGAATGGTCTGCCGAAGATGAAAAACGAGGCGGCGACGTTTGACAAATTGGCAGAGATCGGCGGCAAGCTGGATGCCTATCGCAAAGCCGTCGCCGCGCTACATCCGTGCGAACCGATCGTACAGACCGCGGGCAAACTCCCGGAGGCCGACATTGTGTTTCTGGATGAGATCTTCAAATGCAATGACGGTGTTCTGAACGCGCTCCTGACGGCACTCAACGAGCGGAAGTACACCAACGAAGGCCGGACCTATCTCATCCCGACGATCTCTTTTTTCGCCGCGTCCAATGAGATCCCGAATTTCAATGACCCGGAGGAAAAGATCCTCTCGGCGCTCTATGACCGGCTGGAATTGAAGGTCGTCACGGAAAAGATCTCAGAAAAAGCGCACCGGCTGGCGATCCTGAAAGACAAGCTCGGCGGCTCGTTCGGCGCTATCCATGCGACAATCTCGCTGGAGGAACTGCACACCATGCAGCAGGAAGTCGCAGCCATTCAGGTACCGGACAGCATCCACGACCTGATGGACGATGTGCTCTGTGCGCTGCGCGCACAAATTCCCGTGTCTGACCGAAAATTCCTCAGCTACTTCTCCATTGCGCAGGCAAAGGCGTGGCTGGAGGGACATACGGAGGTCACATCGACGGATCTTCTGGTGCTGCGGAATTACTTCTGGCAGCAGCCGAGCGACCGCGAATTTGTAACCGGCACGTTGGAGCGTCTTTGCGTCAACCCCATGCAGGAAAAGGTCAGCGACCTTCTTGCCATGGCACAGGACGCAAAGGACGGCTTTGACAGCGCCTGCGGTGCGGCTGAAAATGTACGCACAAAGCAGGCCGCGCTCCGCAAATTCCGCGGCGAGCTGGTGCGGCTCTACCAGATGCAGACCGAGATGGCTGCAAACGCCGGCTCTGACAGCGAAAGGGCGCTTACGGATGGACTCCTTTCCGAACTGGAGCGCATCAGCAAGGCGGCGCATGAGGCCATTGGCTTTACTTATACGCCGCTGGAGCAACTGGCAGCCTTACAGTAAAAGACAAACATCATAAAAATATGGAGGAATAATTATGCTGAATCACATTGTAGTTATGGGCAGACTCACGCGCGATCCGGAGCTTCGTAAGACGGCCTCTGGCGTTTCCGTTGCGTCATTTTCCGTGGCGGTAGACCGCGATTTTTCGCAGCAGGACGGGAAAAAGGAAACCGATTTTCTTGATGTCGTCGCGTGGAGAAACACGGCTGAATTTGCGGCGAAGTATTTTACGAAAGGCCGCATGGCAGTCGTGTCCGGACGTTTGCAGATCCGGAACTGGGAAGACAAAGAAGGCAACAAGCGCCGCACGGCGGAAATTCTTGCGGAAAACATCTATTTTGGCGACAGCAAGAAGGAAGACGACAGCGGTTCTGCCCCTGCACCCACGCAGGGCTTCGGTGCGCCTGCGCAGTCGGGCGGCTTTATGCCCAACTTTGGCAGCGCCCAGCCCGGCAGCTTTGTGCCGAATTTCGGTGGAAACTATTAAACTGACAGTGCAGGGTGGGATCTTCCCACCCTGCCTTTTCTATGGAGGTATATGATGAAGAAATATTTCCGCACATTACAAAGCGTCATAGATTCCCGCTGGGGCAATTTTCAGTATGCCAGAATACCCACAGCACAGAAAACGGATCGCGTTCTGCAAAGCTCCAAGCTGGAGGACTGCATTTACTGCGATCTGAGTAGGGATGATGAAAATTTGGAAGCCATCCAGCAAGAGGCCGTGCCCAAGCTGCACAGCTTCCCCGCATTGTCCAGAGACATTTTCCAGTCTTTCTATTCGCTGTTTCCAAAGCGAACCGACGCAGACAGGCTTACAGCAGAAGCACAGAAGTTCAACGCAAAGCTGCTTGACCATGTGACTGAGGATGCGGACTATCCCACGATCAAGTCGATCTGTGAAGGGCGGGAGCTGCCCGCCTACGAGGCCGCATCCGAGTTTACGGCAAAGATCGGCGTGCAGCTGGATAAACTGCTGGCAGAGCTTGGCGGCGAGGACGGCACGCTGAAAACGCTTGAAAAGCTGCAAGCAGCGCGGAATCAGGCACAGCAGAAGCTCACAGAGCTTTTAGCGCAGATGCGGGACTCTGTGCAGAATCCCACACTGGGACAGGCGGTGATCGACGCGGCAAATCAGGCTGAAAGCAAAACGCAGCAGGCTGAGGCCGTTGCAAAGATGGTAGATACCACAGCACGGCAAAACAAAGCCACTATATCTGAAAGCGTTTCTGCCGCCGTCGATGCGGCTGCGGAAAAGGCAAAGGAAGTCCAGACGATTCTCGGCGCGTGGAGTGATGATGCTGGCACGATGGAGAAAAATGCGGTAAACACCGAGCTTCTTCAAAAGGTTCGGCAGAATCCCAAGCTGTTGGATATCTCAAAGCACCTTGGCCGGTTTCGTGAGATCTTCGCACAGGGTAAGCGCAATGGCTACGCCTATGGGCGCGGAGAAACCTACGCGCTGGAGCTTGGCAATGATCTTTCCCGCGCCATCGGTTCGGAGTTTGCCATGCTTGCCTCGCCGCAGACGGTTCCGCTGTTTGTGAAGAAGTATCAGCAGCGGCGGCTCAAGCAGTACCGCAGGCGCGAACCCGTTCACAAGGGCATGGGCGACATCATCTGCTGCCTCGATGAATCCGGCTCCACGCGCGGCGATGCTGCCGCGTGGGGCAAGGCCGTGGCGCTGACGCTTTTAGACATTGCCACAGAAAACCGGCGCAAATTCGCACTCATTCATTTTGCCGGTTCTTCCTCGTGCAAGGTGGACGTTTTTCTGCCCGGACAGTATTCCATGCAGAATAAAATGAATGCCGCTGAGACGTTTTTAGGCGGCGGCACCAATTTCAAACAGCCCTTGGATGAGGCGATCCGACTCATGGACACCGGCTTTGAAAACGCCGACATTGTCTTTCTGACCGACGGCCTGTGTGAGTTGCCGGAGGACTATCTGACAAAGCTCCGCAAAGAACAGACTGCCCGGAAATTCACCGTGACCGGCATCCTGCTGGACGCAGGCAACCCCGGCATGGATTTCAGCTTGACGCCGTTTTGTCAGAAGATCTATCGAACCAGTGAGCTGGCCGGTGATGAGATCGTAAGAAGTCTGGTTGCACAGCGCGTGTAACATAAAAATTATAACGGTTTTCCATGCAAAAACGCAGGCAAGCATTATCGCTTGTCTGCGCTTTTTTATGCTCTGCTTTTCAGCATGGCTTTCGTTTTCAGGATCGCTGCGCGGAATGTTTTCTGCACTTCGCGTTCGGTGGGAAAAACCGGGAGCAGAAAGTCCAGCGCTGCCTGAATCCGTTTCAGATCGTCCTGCGTCAAATAACCATCCAACAGATGCTGGTGAACCCGTCGGTATGCCATGCGCAGCGTCTCTGAAACACTTGCTCTTGAAAAATATTCTGCAATCAGACCGCCAATGAGCGCGGATTCCTCTATGGAATATGCCAATGCTGTTGCCACTTCCTTTCCACGAAGGTATATGCTATCATATTTCGTAGAAAAGAGCAATGCCAAAGAGTATTCGTGTAGAAAGGAGACTTCATGAACAAGGAAGTATTACTTACAGGTCTTGGCGTTATCGGCACACTTGGCGGCACACTGCTCGGTTGGCTGCTGAATGCCTATACATACAGAATCGGAAAGACCGAAATACACGGAACATTTGAAACAAGGGTAACATTGCCGCCTGCTCGTCCTGATGATGCCGCTGGCGGAACTGCAAAGAAGGAATATTTCATCAAATGCTGCGCAAAGAATAGCAGACAAATTGCAGTTTTACTTGAAAATTTCCACTTTGAAGTGCAGAAAAGCAAAGGCGCGAAAACCGTTCGTGTTTCTGCATTGAACGAGAAAGACAGTTGCTGCTGCGTGGGAAAGGTTCAGGTCAGCGCTAGAACTGCAATGGCTCCACAGATCATAGAACCGCGGAAATTGCAGTTTTTCACTGTTCGGATCGATACCGCTGACCCTGAGATACAATACGCGAAATTGACGTTGTGCGCGTATGACGAGGACGGGAAACTCCACAAGTTTTTGGCGTACAATGGTCTGAAAGTTAAACGTCCGCCAGCGCACACGCCGAAGGACTAATACCGAGCGGTAAGCACTGCCTTTGCGTATACAAAAGAGGATGAGGATAAAGAAGAATGTTAGAAACTTTGGCTATTTCCGAAAGTGAGTACACATACATTTGGCAGGAACTCCATCGCCAGCAGATGGTATTTCATCCGACCTTAGCCCCAGCAGGGAGATTCAATTCACAGGTTTTTTTTCGCTCGCTGGAAACGAAACCGTTCAGTTTATTCATAGATAGAAACATTTTAAGCAGTCTATTACAATTTTGCAAAGAAGGGCACATACAAAGCGCCGAAGCAAAGCGTATTGGTGTTCTTATGACGTGGTCAAGATTATGCGGCATAGACATTAGCGCTGGGCTGGCGGTGCGGGAGCGAGCATCTCAGCGTCATTCTCAATCAAGTGCATTACTTGAATTGCAGAAGTTTTTCGACGTATTTGATCAGTACCCCTTACAAATGTGGTTTCAGGTCGCAACAGGACGGATGAATAAAATTCCACAAATCACATTCTCTGGAAAAGTCGCATACGGCATATCTGTGGACTATTCAGATCCAGGTGATCACTATGAAATGGCTGTCGCGTCCCTACTGCACTTGGTGTGGCTGTACCGTAATAACGATGCCGCCCCATTGGAAAAAATACGTGATTTTTATTTGTGGCTATATGACAATCTCTTGATCAGCGAGTATTTACTGGTTTATGCGGCAATGCTTTTTACAAATCAGTCAAAAATAAAAGCACCAAAGCGTGCAAATTCGAATAGTCTCAAAGCAATCATTTCAGGATGTGAGAACCAAGCTTGGGATATATCCTATCTGACAAATTGGAGCACCTTATATTCAGAGCCAGAACGCTATGACAAAGAGTTTCTTTTTGCAACAAATGACAACCTATTGAAGCTAATTTTCATAAACACAAATGGGCCTTATCGATTGAACGGAGTTTTGTTTTCAGTATTGCCTAAAAGGGAGTATAATCAGATAATTGAATTGATTCAGGAAAAGCAAAACGTCAGAGTAAAACCAGATTTCGGAGCAAACCCATCTGCATATTTCCGCGCACTGATTGAAGCTGAAACAGACAGGCTTCTTTCTTTGCCAGGGATTGAAGCTACATAATTTTGAAAAAGCAAGAGATTCTTTAATATCTCACAAGTTTTCACCGAGAATGCTTTGTGCTACAATACTCCTGTATTCCAGGTCAGAGCAGATGAAGGGCGGAGCTATTTCAGGGCGGAGGTGAAGACTTGGGGACAGGTATGCCCCCGGTTCCGCGCGCAGGACATGGAATGAAAGAATGGACTCATAAGACCGTAATTGCCGTTTGGCAGTTGCGGTCTTTTTGCGTCCGGACACAAAAATGAAAGGAGACACAGCATGAAAGACACAGAAAACGTATTTGACGGCTTTGCCTTACTGGGCGATGATGAGGAGTTTGACGTAGATAAGATCTTCGGCAGCGGTTCGGATGAACCCGCGCCGCCTCCTCCCGCGTCAGCTTTGGCAGAAGAAGTCAAGTCTCAGCCTGAGCCGGAACAGACGCTCCCTGCAAAGACGCAGGAAGCACCAGCAGAAGGAAAACACCCTCTGGAACTCTTTTCGGCGTTTACAGGCGCGGAAAGCGACCCCATCCCAGAAGCAGCCCCGGTCAAAAGCATTGCGCCAAGACCCCAAACACAACTGTCGCTTTTTGACAAGCCGCCCGTTTTTCAGTACGGCGGCGCCAGAGAGCAGATCACGGATGCGGATATGACCTTCGAGGCCCTGCGTAGCCAGAAAGCGGATGATTTCCCAGAATTGGAGGATGCGTCTGCTGTCACTTGGCAGGTACGGTACGGAGATATTACGAAGACCGTCCCCGCGCCCAAGACGGACACCATCGCGGCCATGAAAGCGGAGATTGAGAAGTCAAAAGCATTCCTGGACAGCCTGAAAAAAGGCAAGGTCAAGGACCCGGAGTGCGTCGTGAAGCCGCAGATCCGGATGCAGAAGAAGGGCGTCGCGGACTACAAGGGCGTATTCCCGACGCTGGAGGCCGCACGCGCGTCCAACAAGGTTATCTGCCTCATCCCTTCGCGGGACGGGCAGACGTATGAGATGCGCCGGAGCGAGCTCGGCGAGTTTATCGCGCCCAAGCACAAGATCACGGAGTTTTCAGAGGTAAGAGCCGGCTTTCGCCCGGCTCTTCCTCGCATTCCGCAGGAGCTTTTGCGCTCCATCATCGGCTTTTTCAGAAGTCAGATGGAATCGGGCGCGGAGTTTGAAGCCCTTGTCCGTATCTACTGGGATCGGAAGGAACAGAAATTCATCCCGTTCGTGCCGAAGCAGCGCGTCACCAAAGACAGCGTAACGGTTCGGCTGACGGATGAAGATATTCCGGACGATACGCGGTATCTGTACTACGCGGATATCCACTCCCACAACAGCATGAAGGCGGTCTTTTCTGCCATCGATGACATGGACGAGCGCGGCACGCGGCTGTATCTCGTGATCGGCCGTCTGGATCGCTTCTTTCCGGAGATCTCCGCCCGCATTTCCTGCGGCGGCAGCTTTGTCCCCATCGAGCCCAGCTTGGTGCTTGAAGGAGTGGACAGCGGCTTTCCCGCGGAATGGAGCGGCAAGGTCGTCCATCAACTCCCAGAACTCCCGGAAGCGCCGTCCGCGCATTTCGCGGGCGTGCGCTCGTTTCTGGGAGGACTGTTAGGAGGTGCGGGATGAAGTTTGCAGAGAACCGGCCTGTGAAGATCGTCATGCTGGGAGCCGGAGGCACCGGCGGACATATCGCGCCGCATCTGTACCGGCTTTTGTACGCGCTGGACCGGCCTGTCCGCTTTATCATCTGTGACGGGGATATCGTGGAAGGAAAGAACCTTGTGCGCCAGAACTTCACACCGGCTGACCTTGGAGAGAACAAGGCCAAGGTGCTGGCCGAGCGGTATTCATCCGTGTTCGGGACTGAAACGGAGTATGTGCCGGAATTTATCGAGTCCGGCGAGCGGCTTCTTTCCATGCTGCGGGCACGGACGTTCCCGACCGGGCCGTACTGGAATTCGCCAACCGTCAAGGAACTGGTGATCCTCATCGGCGCGGTGGACAACAACAAGAGCCGAAAACTCTGCCACGAAGTCTTTTACAAGCTGGATGATCTCATCTACATCGACAGCGGCAACGGCATGCACACCGGGCAGATCGTCTGCGGCATCCGCAGCGGCGGGCGCACGTTCTACCGTCCCGTCGGCGCGGCATTCCCGGAGGTTTTGCAGGATACAGACAAATTTCCGACGGAGCTGAGCTGCGCCGAGGCGTCTGTTTCCGCGCCGCAGAGCATCGCCGCCAACATCACAGCGGCTACCGCCGTCGTGGACATGATCTACAACATCCTGACCGTCGGAGAAACGCGTGTGCGGCAGATCACGTTTGCAACGGGTTCTGTCAATATGCGCGCAACCTTACAGAAAACAAGGAGGAAAGCAGCATGAGAAGTTCCGTAGACGCAGCAGCCTTTTATAAAGCGATGACAGCATTGATGGACATTCCGGCAAAAAGTCCGGTCAAAGTCCTGCAGGAGATCAAGGCGGAATTTACAGCGGATCACTGTACGCTCTCTGCAACGGACTTTGGTACATGGCTGTCCGTGACGATCCCCGCAAGCGGCGACGACTTTGCGTTCGTGTTTTGGAACAGTGCCGGTGTCCAGAAGGTGTGCCGTTATTTTACGGGACAGCTGGAATTGGAGCTGTCCGGCCAAAGGAAATCACAGATCATAACCATGCGCTGCGGAGACAAGGGCGGCAAGTTCCCAGTTTATGAAGCTGAGGAATGCCCCACATGGCCGGAGTTTGAAGCCAAGCAAAGCTATACGGCAAACGCGGCAAACATTCTCAAATGCGTCAAGCAGGTAAAGTATGCCGTAGATCTGCGCAGCACCAGACCGGAATATCAGGGCGTTTTGTTTCAGAACAAGCACATCTGGGCGGTGGAAGGACATCGCGCAGGCTGCTGTGATGATGGTGGACTGAGTATTGAAAAGCCGTTTACAGTCGCTGTTCCGGCGCTGGAGCATCTCACGGTATTTGGGGCTGCCGATATTCAGATCGATGCGAACGAAAAATGGATCACGTTCCGAAATGAATGGATCCGATTGACGGCGCACTGCGTTCCGAATGCCACACCTCTTATTTATGAGAACATCGTTCCGCAGAAGTGGAATGAGGAATTCTGCTTCCATCGGAAAGACTTTGTGCAGGCCCTCAAATATCTGCTGGCCTGCGTCGGAAAGACAGACAAGCCTTATGTCCGGTTTGATAACGGGACCTTGACTCTGCGTGCGAAGGACTGCCTCTATAAAGCGGCGGTTTCCATCAGCACAGAAAGCAGCATCATCTTTGGCTTTGACGCAAGATTCATGCTGGATGCGCTCACGCAGTTTGAAAAGCAGGAACTGGTGACAATGCGGCTGACCAGCCTACTGGGCGCGATCTTGCTCATTGCAGGCAACAGCTCCGCCATCGTCCTCCCGGTACGGCTCAAGGAAGAACAGAAGGCAGCGTAAAAGAGAAAGGAATTTTGAACATGAAAACAGTCTATATCCCAGCCGGTGCGACGTACAACTATGAAACGCTTGTCACGGACGATGTGATCGTCCATGGGCATCTGCACGTCACGAACGGCTTGAAGGCAAAGCATATTTCCGGCCGAGGATTTCTTACCGCCGGTGAAGTTTCCGCGGATATCGTGGACGTGACCGAACTGGAATGCGGCACGGTCATCTGCCGGAGATTGCTGGCGCAGCGCGTCAGCGTCAATGAGGCGATGATCTCAGAAAGCGCCGCTGTTTCCCGTTTCTTCTCCGCCAATTACGTCAAAGCTCCCAGCTTGACCGTGGCGGTCAGCGAGATCGGTGAAGCGGACGTGGAGGAAATCGTACATCTGACACCGAATCCGCGCGGTATGCTCCTGACGCTGCTTTTTTCAAAGCTTCGTACATTCTGGCTGCGCCTGACGGCAAGCCTTCCGCAGGGACGGTTTGAGAAGCCACGCACGGAAGCGGAAGAACCGTCTGACACACCGGAAGATGCTGAAACAAAAGCAAACATCGCAAAAATCGTGCAGGAGGTGCTTGCACAGCAGGCGGCGGAAAAAGCCGCCTGCGAGAACGATGCAAATGATGCGGACGACTTTGAGCTTCAGCGCATGATCGGCACGTTCAAGCTGCTGCGAAGCAAAGGCTACACACTGCGCATTCTCCCCGGCACGCCGGAAGAAAACGCACCGGTCTTTGACTTTGCGGCTGAGAGCATCCAGCCCGCGGCGTGAGGTCACAGGATGGAACAGGAATTGCAGAAGGAGTCAAAATGTTCCTTTTACGCATTGGAACAGCTTCGGCAGACGGCAGAAGCCATTCTGCGTGGCAGCCAGCGCCTTCTGAAATGCCGCGCCGGTGTGGAGAAATACCGCACGGCGCAGCCGCAGCGCGCGTATGCGTACTATCTGGAATTGCAGAAAACGAGAGACGCGCTTCTTGCGGCGTTCGGCGATGCACAGCGGAATCTTCTGGAATTGGAGGAATCCGCGCTGGCAGGAAAAGCCGGGCAGCTTCAAGCGGGACTGGGCCGCTTTGATCTTATGTCCAGAGCGTACAAGCCTGTATATGAAGTCCTGACCGGCTTTGCAAAAGCCCTTCCTCAAACGGACACCGTTAACGCGGCGGTGATCGGGCGACTGATGAATCATGTCCGTATGGGCTACTATCCGACAGACCCGGAAAATATCACGCACATTCTGCGCGGGATCGCGTTCCCGGAGGGCGTGACGACCAATCTGCTCGACCCGTGCTGTGGCTGCGGCAAGGCGCTCCGGCAGCTTGCCGACGGCAACAACTGCTACACCTACGGCATGGAACTGGACGAACACCGCGCGGAGGAGGCGCAGACAAGGCTCCACCGCGTCGGCTTCGGCAGCTTCTTTCACAGCCAGATCAGCCGTGAGGCGTTTCATGTGCTGTTCCTGAACCCGCCGTATCTGTCCGTTCTAACCGAGGGCGGCAGCCGGGTGCGCAGCGAAAAGCAGTTTCTGGTGCAGAGCATCCGCACACTCATGCTGGGCGGCCTGCTCGTCTACATCGTGCCGTACTATCGCCTGAGCCCGGACATCTGTAAAATCCTTGCCGAGAATTTCTCAGACCTTTCTGTCTGGAAATTTACAAGCAGCGAGTTTGCCAGGTTTCATCAGGCGGTCGTGCTGGGACTTCGGAAGAAGCCAACGGAGGACGACGAAACGACTGACCGGCTGGGCGCGCAAACATTGACCCCGGAGAAAATTCCATGCGTTACGGAGTTGGCGGAAAATCGATACGCGCTGCCCGCAGTCACAAAGACCGTCGAGGTCTTTCGCGGTGAGCGGTTCAATGAGAAAGAGCTGGAACGCCAACTGACGCGCTCAGGCAGCTTCACGCGGCTGCTGAACGAGAAAAGCGCACTGGACAGCACGGAAAAAAGACCGCTTCTGCCTCTTTCCATTGGGCAGATCGGTCTCATCGGCGGCTCCGGGATGATCAACGGACTCATCGAGTGCGATACCCCGCACATCATCAAGGGGCGCATCGCGAAGGTAAAAAACACAGAACGCGAGGAAGAATTTGACCAGCGCGGGAACCATATCGGCGCAGAGGTGCATGAGGTCATCAGCAACAAGATGATCTTCAATGTCCTGACGCCGAACGGATTTCTGGCGTTGAGTTAGGAGGAATTATGTTAACTACAAATCTTGCTATCGTTGCTCCCATCACAGAAGCGGATGACCGGACGGCGCGTGAAACCGTCTGGCAGCAGGTCACGGAGCGGATCGTCCCGCAGATGGGAAAGCTCTGCACGCGCTTCGAACCGTCCGGCGGCGCATGGGGACAGAAAGTGTCCAGTCCATACAGCGTCATTCTGGGCAGAAACGAACCGGCGCTGTTCCTGTACTTCTACGCATCTGCGAAGCATCAGTTGGATGAGCGCGCAAAGGCACATTTGGACGGCTTCATGGAGCATCTGGAGATCGGGAACGAGCAGACCGTCGGCGATACCAAGATGTGTACGGCCTATTTCAAGGGTGACACCGCCGAAGCGCGTTCCCACATGGAGTGGCACATCGCCAGCATGTTTGGAGAGCTGATGCCGGACTGCGGGATCTATTTCCTGCGCGAAGGCCGGTCGTATCTGAATGAGGCAGAACATAAGAAAATTCTCTGCAATATGAAGGACTATGCCATCTGCGTGGTGAAGCTGGTATGGGAGAAGCCGAATGAAGATTGATCTTTCCAAGCTCTTAAAGGGGCTGGAGTCTCTGCCGCATATGCCGGTACCGGAACCTGAAAATGTTCCGCCGTATGTACTGACAAATATTCTGGCTCCACTGAAAAATGATGATTGCATCCATTTTGCTGATCTTGATTTCGAGGCATTTACCGAAGAAGATATTGACAGCTTGTACGGTGCATTGTCTGAAGCAGAGGACCGGGAACACCGTTTGAATCACCTACACAGCACTTTTGACCATTCCAAGCCGAAAGCCGCTGCGCAGCGGAAATTTTGTTAAGGAGGCGCAGTTATGGACTATGAATCTATATGCTGTTCACTTCAAACAGTCAGAGCGGCTCGTATGTTCTACGAATACAGGAAACTGGATCGGCTGTTGGAACGTGGTATCACGACATCGAGCGATGACCTGTATGAGGTCTATTATGAGCTTCTGATCGCCGCCACGGATTATATGGATCAGAAATTCAATGAGGACTATGAATACGATCACTGGTATTTCAGTTTTCGCAGCATGATGCAGTATTACCGGCTGATCCGGGAATACGGGAGCCTTCACAGCATGAAGCTCTCGGAAAATCCGTACGTCAAAAAAGCCGAAGAAATGCTCTCTGCTACGCTTTATTCCTGCTGTCTGAACGGCGGTATGGGCTGGAGCTATCAGAAAAAGATCAGCGCAGAGTGGTCGAGCGGTCTCATTGTAGAAACAGACGGTTATTTTCACTATGAACTTGACCTGCTGGAAGCGCTGCTTTCCATTGACGCATGGTACACGGAAGAAGTGCAGAAGCTGGAAAACCTGCTCAAAAAGGAACGTGCGCTTGCGAAGCGGTGCGTTCCGGAATTGGAGGCGGCATGAACAAAGACGAACTGCGGATCCGGATCATTCCAGAGGACGGACAGATTCTCATCGAGACGTACACGGACGGGATCGTAAAGTGCAAAGAAGTACAGGAAGATGCGCTTCTGGACTGCATTAAAAACAGCGCCATGCGAGATTATGTCAACAGCGGACTGCTGCCGTCAGACTGTATCCATGTCAAAATCCATCCGAACGGGAACAAGGAATATTGTCTCTGGTACCCGCGCTTATACGCAGACATCAGCTACCATGAGACGGCATATCCGAACTTTCCGCTGCCAAGACTGGTCTTTGCGTTCCACGCTGACACAGAGGGTAAGATCAGCGGATGCAGGATGGGTGTTGCTGCAGACGAAAAGCCGACGATGGAAACCGCGATGTACCGCTATCCGTTTTCCAACGTCAGCGGTACACGGGGAGACATCTGCATTGGTGCAAACGCACTCCCAAAGTACAAGACGCCGCACGCACTTGCCAGCTTGCCGACATTCCTGCTGTCCATCCCCAATGGAGATCACAGCTTCAATGCACTGAACAACAAGCTGGGGCTGCAATACCGCGATCTTCTGGAGCATCTCAAAAGCAAAGACCCGTCGTACTATTATTCCGACGTGCTGATCCCCAACGGAAAGACCTTAAAAGACTTTATTGGAGGGTAACGTATGGCAAAAGACGCAAAAACCATCCGGGAAGAACTGGCGCGGCCATTTGCGCCGGAGGACTTGGAATGGAGGATTCAGGTGACGTCGAAAGACAAGACCAGCGGCCTTGCCATTCCGTATGTCACAAACCGCGCCATTCAGGACCGTCTGGATGAAGTCGTGGGGCCGGAGAACTGGTACAACGACTACAAGCCGTGGCACGGCAACGGAAAGAAGGACGCACAGATCTGCGGCATTTCCATCTACTTTGAGGGCAAAGGCTTTATTACAAAGTGGGACGGTGCGGAGGATTCTGACATTGAACCCATTAAGGGCGGCTTGTCCGACTCCATGAAACGCTCCGCCGTGCAATGGGGCATTGGACGTGTTCTCTACAAGATGACGAAGCCGCTCTGGGTCAGGATCGAGCAGAAGGGCAACTCTTATGTGATCTGCGATACCGAGCGGCCGAAGCTGAACGCTGCATATTTGGAATTACTGGATAAGCTGCATCAGCTTCCCACGTCTCCGGGCGCGGCACAGGCGCAGCTCAGCTACAAGCGCGACGGGCAGGCTGGACAGCAGGCGCAGAATACGGCGCCGACGGCCACGCCGCAGACGCAGCAGCAAATGCCGCAGCAGCAAGCACAGCAGTCTCAGCAACCGCTTCCGTTTACGACGCGGCAGGTCTGCCAGTACGTTGTGCTGTCGGTGAGCAATCAGCAGGATATGTCCGGCCTGCCGTTGGTCTGCGCCGTTCTGCAAAACGCAGAGGGCAAGCAGGCGAAGGTCTACGCACAGGGCAGTCATCCCATGCTCATGCCCGGTGCGCAGCTCTATGACGCGCAGATCACGATGCGGAAACAGGGAAACGTCGCATTTTACACGCTGGACGGCTATCAGGTCGTGCAGCAGGCAGCGTAATAGGAGGTGTCAGTAAGCAAAATGGAAAAGATCAAAGGCTTTCAGATCAGCAGCATGACCGTCTCCGGCTTCAAATGCTATGAAGCGCCTATGGAGATCACGTTCGGTAACCCTACCATTGTGACCGGCGGCAACGGCCGCGGCAAATCCAGTCTGGCGGACGCGATTGCGTTTGCCGTCACAGGACTTCCCTTTTTCGGGGAGCGCGGCATTGACCGGCTGCACAACGAGACGAACCCGGACCTGCAGATCACGATGCGCTTTACGGATGATACCCGCAGAGCGCACGAGCTGACCCGCAGCCGGCAGAAGGATCGCATGAGCATCACCTACGACGGCTATGCCATTCGGCAGACGGATCTCAACGAGATGTTCGGTGAACGGGATGTGTTTCTCTCCATTTTCAATCCCCTGTACTTCATTGAAGAACTCGGCGAGGATGGAAAAAAGCTGCTGGAGCGGTATTTGCCGCCCATTCCGCAGACCGACGTGCTGGCACAGCTCAATGCGCAGACGCAGCAGCGATTGTCCGGGCTTCAATTACCGTCTCCTGAGACGTTTCTCAAGAATCGCCGGGAGGAGATCCGGAAACTGGAACAGAACGCAGTCTATCTGAGCGGCAAGCTGGATCTCGCGCAGAAGCAGCGGCAGAGCAGCAAAGAACTGTCTAACGGACTGACTGTGCGGATTCAGGAATTGCAGCGTGAAATTGCATCGCTGGAAGCACAGCGATTCGAGAACGTCAACTTAGAGGACTTGCAGGAGCAGCTCGTGCAGGCCAGCGAGCAGTACGAGGAGCTTTCCGGCGAAGCGCCGGAAACGCCGGATACGGCAGAATTGGACGCAAAACTGCAAGAATTTCACGCAAAGCTGGGCGCTCGGTCGTCCGAGGTCTACCAGCCAAAATACACAGGCCCGCTGGCAGAGGATACGGCAAAGGTGCAGGCACTTGGAAAGCGTTATCAGCAGAACGCCGCGCTTTTGAAGCGGTTTCAGCCGGGTACAAGCTGCCCGGTCTGCCGCCGTGTCCTCTCCCAGCAGGAATATCCGGCGTTCCGTCAGGCTTTACAGGCGGAAACGGAGAAAATCGCTGCCGACGGCACACAGCTCAAAGGTCAGATCGCGGAGCTTCAGGAGATGGAGCAGAAAAGTCAAAGTACATTTGAGCAGTTCAAAGCCGAAGATATTGAAAGATACCAGTCTGAGATCGGCGCGCTGAATCAGGAACGGGAGCAGCTTCAGGCCGCTGCCGCACAGCAGAATACGCGGCGCCAGCAGACCTTGGAGCAGCTTCGCAGACGCATCCAGAACATGACGGCCAGCATCGAATGCGGCACGCTGAGTCCCGCGGACGGTGAACACCTTGCCGAGTGCAAAGCATCGCTGGAAGACTGTCGGGTACAGCTTGCCGCCGCGCAGCAGGTTCTGAGCGCCGCACCGGAGAATTTCGATACGCGCATCAAGGCCATTGAGGAGGAGATCACGGAAAAGAAAATCATTATGAAAGACGTGATCCTCTACATGAGCAAGCGCGCGGAGCTGACATTCTCCAGACTTGCGCTGAACCGCGTGAAGATCTCGCTCTACGATGTGGTCAAGACGACCGGAGAATTAAAGGATGTGTTCCGGTTTACCTACAACGGCCGCCGCTACGACCGGCTCTCGCTCTCCGAGAAGATCCGGGCAGGCGCGGAGGTGTCCGAGCTGGTGAAGCGGCTCACAGGCCGCAATTATCCGGTGTTCTTTGACAACATGGAATCCGTGGATGATCTGAGCAACATCCGTCCGACCAGTCAGATGATCCTCGCCAAATGCGTCCGTAATGCGGAGCTTTCCGTGCGGGCTGGCAGCACTGCAATGCCGAAGGCGGCGTAATCTTTCTTTTCAGAAAGGGGGCGCACCGTCTGGCCTATCAGAAGCTGCCGATCCTGGAAGCCGCCAGACGGTGCGGGCTTGTCCTCAACGACCGAACGCTTCACAGCGAGGAAGTTGAGGCAAGCTGCCCCTTCTGCGGTGACCACGGAACCGGCAAATATCATCTGAGTCTGAACACGCGGACCGATCAATACCGCTGCAATCTCTGCAGTGCAAGCGGCAACAGCGTGACGCTGTATGCGCGGCTGAATGGTCTGACAAACAAAGAAGCATACTTGGAGCTGGCTGCAAAGAGCAACGTGTATAAGCTGCCCTTACAGCCCAGCTCCCCAAACACAACGAGCCGGGAGCCGTATGCGCTAAAGCAGCGCCATGCGGCCTATTCGGAAATGCTGTCGTATCTAGCACTCTCCGACCGGCACAGAGAAAATCTCCATGAACGAGGACTCCCGGATGAGATCATTGTCCGCAACGGCTATAAGTCCATGCCGGAAACAGAAGCCGAACGGCGCTTGTTGGCGTCGCTTCTTGCGTGCGATCATGAATTGCACGGATTACCCGGTTTTTACACAAAGGACGGAACATGGACGCTGGCAGGTGCGAATGGCTTTCTTATTCCGGTGCGGAACAAGGATGGTCTCATTCAGGGTATGAAGATCCGACTGGACGACGACGCGGCGCGAAAATACCGCTGGCTGTCCAGCCGGCCGAGCCGCATGGAAAACGGTGCACGCAGCTATTCGTGGATACACGTCACCGGCGACACCACGCAGAAGCGCGCCTATCTCACCGAGGGGCCGCTCAAGGGCGATATTGCAAGCTATTTTGCAAATAACGCGCTCTTTGTGTGTCTCGGCGGCGTGAACGCCCATAAAGGGTTGCGGGAAACGCTCTTGTCGCTCGGCGTCACGGAGGTCATGGAGGCGATGGACATGGATCAGTTTACAAATCCGCAGGTCCGGCAGGCAATCGGCACCCTGCGCCGCGAGGTGCAGTCGATTCCGGGCATCCGGTACTATCAATGTACCTGGAACCCGCGCTTCAAGGGTGTGGACGATTATCTGCTGGACTGGACGAAACGAAAGACGGCTTAGAAAGGAAATGCACATGACAAATATTACGAATTTTCAGGACATCCTTGGCGCAGCCAACGGCGATAAGGCCTCCGTGCTGGGCAAATTCCTCTATTTCTCGCTTGCCAATATTCTGTTGGAGAAGGAGGCGCTGGTGCAGCTCTGCGAGGATCTGAGCATCCCGTATTCCGGCAGCAAGCGAATTTCCGTGTCGGATGCGTTTCGCTCCGCGACGGGCGATATTAAGGATCGGATCACGGTAAAGACTCCCGGCGAACACCATATCTACGCAGTCTACTGCCGCGACAATGCGCACACCGAGGATGTTTATTCCCGCGAGCTGGTCAAGGAAACGCTCAACCAGCGGACGAATCAGTATGAAAAGCTGGCAAATATTTTTTACGATCGGCGCGATAATCGGTTTGGGTATGACAACATCGGCTTCGACGCCGACATTGATCCCATCAGCTATTGCCGCCGGGCGGAGGAGCTGTTTGAGCTTTATCAGATCTGCGCGAACCGCAGACAGATCGAGACGATCTGCCTGAGCTATCTGCGGATGCTGGAGGCGACCAAGGTCAGCTCGACTGGACATCTGTATTTTATCCCGCGGCAGCACATGGACAAAGTGGACACGTTTGAAACGTTCATTGAGCAGCTCAGCGCGATAAATCAGAATGACAACGCTTTGAGCGTCAACAGCTTTTACATCATTGACGATGCCAAGCAGCGCGACAAAATGACAGAGGAATTTTATTCCGCGGTCAAAAAAGAGATCGCGCTGTATCAGGAGAAGGCCGACTACCTCATCCAGAGCGGCAGCCGCAGCCCCAGCGTTATGGAGCGGTGGGTCAACAAAATTGCCACGCTGGAGCAGAAGAAGCAGCACTACGAAGAAATTCTCCGTCGGGAGCTCGACGGCCTTGACGATGAATTTGAAACGCTGCGTCTTTTGTCGCAGGAGCTGTCCGTGAGGGCAAACGGCCTGCGATTTCGGAAAGCAGCCTGACATGGATTTTTGATGGACATACGGCAGCCCCGACTCAGGATCAACCTGAGCCGGGGCTGCTTCTTATAGTATATTGCGCATTAAGCTTAAAGATTATATTTCGACACGAATGTTCTGATGTTTACATTTTGAGATGCGAAAACTCTTTTCATAATAGCTTGCAAGCAAAACAAACACGAAGGAGAAATCTCAATATGGCAAACAGAAATGTATTCACTGCAGATATCACAGATGGCCAGTATCAAAAAGGCTCCTACACCACGCCAGAGGGCAACGTTCGTACGGGCATTCATGTTTTTACAACGCTTTCTAGATCCAAACAGCGAGTCGTTCCCATGGTCAGCACTTCTCAGAGGGTTGAGCTGTCCAGTATGAATCCCAACAGCAACATTGCGGCTGCATCTGACGTAATTGCAAAAATCAATGGCAATGTGTTTTCTGGCGGGCCCATTGGCATTAATTATGAGGGCCCCGATGGACGCCTTTATATTAGTGCTTCCGTATACAACGATGGCAATGCGCCAGTCTCTTCTTATACCTATTCAAGGCCCAAATACAGTCCTGCATTCTGCGTGAAAAGTAATGGCGATGCCGTCATACGGTGGTTCAATTCTCGTGAAAAGATGCAGGCAGCCATCAATGCATGTGATTGTATCATCGCAGGCGCACATGCCATTGTGTTTGACGGAAAATGTACAACGGATGAGGATGTTTATGATAATGAGACTGGCACCGACAATCACAAGTTGATCTACGACACGAATGGCGACCAGAGCGCGACTCGTTGGGATACTAGTGTTGTGAGTTCCTCTGATGCAAATGGAACTGCGCTGCGCTGCTGCCTCGGACATAAGGCAGACTCTAACGGTGTCTACATTATGGTTTGCACTGACAGCTATGTCTCTCTTCATGAAATGGCCAACCTTATGAAGCTGTTGGGCTGTGATTACGCGATCAATTTGGACGGAAACAGTTCTGTTCAGATGCGAATTAAGAATGGCTATGGTGCATCCGGTAAAGTAACGTCTGCATCTGGCAGTCAGATTTATGCAGGTATTGCGGTATACCTTGTGTAAACCTCCGGCAGCCGCGGTATGCTCTCATTCAGATGAGGGCATACCGTCCTGCCCGGCCGCCGCGGCGACATCCATGTGCAGGCACGTCGGCTGTACCCGAATGCGCGCGTCGTCGTCATAGTAGGCGCACCGGAAACGGATCTGCGTGATGACATCGCCCTCGGTGAGACAAAGAAGCTCCATAAAAAAGTTCCCATCATAGGTCGTGTAAATGCGGGAGATCTCCTCGCCCACACGAAGGCCGCGGAGCGTTGGAATGTCCGGATTCGTGGTATAGACGGAGGAGATCACACCATCAAGCCGGTCCATATCCTCACAGCCGTCCCGCAGCCGCAGCACATGGACAAACAGCCCATTCGCCCCATATTCCACAACGTCGTATGCATCCCGCGAAAAGCCGACGATGCCCAACTCCTCCATCCCGGCGCGCTGCGTTTCCGGAAGATCATCATAGTGATCCCAGAGATAGAAGCCGCAAAATCCTTCCTCTTTTCCGTCCGCGCTGAGGATGGCGTACCGCTCCTCGGGGAACCACTGCGTCCGGAAGCTGAGCCTTGAGAGAAGATCCCTGTCCGTCCGGGTTTCGAGAAAATCAAGAGGGAGAAACACGAGCTTGTCCCGGAGCAGCGGTACATAGGGATCGCTTTCCGCACTTTCCTCCGGGAATTGCCAGTCATAGCTGTTGACCGTGGCCTCATCATCGTCTATGCGAATCGTCCGTATTCCGACCGTGAGCGTGGTCTGGTGCGAAGACGATGCAAGCGTTACGGTTCCGCTCTGTTCCTGATCTGTCTCTTATACACATCTGACGCTGCCGACGATCTTACGCG
>ERZ1027125.159-NODE-159-length-37176-cov-8.184289_pt1 | contig 37176 bp, 28 predicted proteins | sample MGYA00519249_ERZ1027125 | MGnify/ENA primary metagenome ERZ1027125 (study PRJEB26926, sample SAMN06164580) | human gut metagenome | biome: ENVO:00009003; feature: ENVO:2100002; material: ENVO:00002003 | host: Homo sapiens | place: USA | collected 2012 ... | reverse complement strand
TGGCCGCCGTGCTGGGCAAGGAGACCATCGACACCTACAACACCGGCGAGAGCCGAGGGCGGGAAACTTCTCACTCGCTCAACTACCAGAAGCTCGGCAAAGAGCTGATGAGCCAGGATGAGCTGGCCGTCATGGACGGCGGCAAGTGCATCCTCCAGTTGCGCGGGGTGCGGCCGTTTCTGTCGGACAAGTACGACATCACCCAGCACCCCAACTACAAGTACACCGCCGACGCCGACCCGAAAAATGCGTTCAGCATTGAAGATTTCCTGCGGGCCAGGCTGAAGCTGAAACCCAACCAGGTCTGCGACGTGTATGAGATCGACGCCGCAGCCGACGATTGATGTTCCGCTGTGAAGGGAGTGATTGTATCTACCCGCCACAACCGCCCCGGACGGGGCCATCGGCGTACAAAGCGGACGATCTCTATCAAAAAATGAAAAAGGAGGAAGGCCGGAATCAAGCCCCCGGAAACCGGGCGGCGATCATCCGGCTTTTGTATGCCTATGAACCATGACTAAATCAAACTTTTCAAACTGATTCCGGCCAACTTTATTTATGGAATTTTTCAATCAGGCAATCACCGTTCTCCAGACCCTCGTTATCGCCCTCGGTGCCGGTCTCGGCGTGTGGGGTGTCATCAACCTGCTGGAAGGTTACGGCAACGACAACCGTGCGACACGTTCGTAAGTGAAAAGCTTACGCACAAAGTCGAAGGACAATGAGTCCGAAACTTTGGAGAACTGATATTCCGATTGGTGAAATGAGGGAGTAACGCCCCGAAGCGCCTACCTGATACTCCGCATGGCAGAGAGACATCGCAAACGTCTCTTTCCAAAAATGTTATAGAGCGCGGTGAAGTCGGCAGAGAGCAATCGTAAGAATGGTTTTCAGACCATACACGAAAGCTGTCCAGAGGTGGACGGTGTTGCCTATATGCCGGGGTTCGGATGACTATGGTTAGAATTGTATGAGAATACTGACGTACTTCCGAATGTACGAGTCTAAACGTTGATACTGTCGAAATGGCAGTACACCTTTTATGGTGGTATTCGTGGATGAGTAAAAATGGTTGTTATGAAAGTCCATGCACCGTTGCAGGCGGTGCGGTAATGCATGACCGAATACAGGCTTAGAGGAAGGACCTAAGGTTATCCAATGATAGGAATATCGGAACGTGGAAAGCTGGGAACATGGAGGCTGTTGCGAGCCTGTGAAATGTTGAATGGGAAAGCCTATTTAGATGGTATAACCATTCTTTATTCCAGTGAGAGTAGAGGCACAGTACCTGTGAAGCGGTAATAATAAGACCGTGGAGGGATGGCCTCAAGTCGAATTCAGTAATGAAAATGACAACACATGAAACGCAGCTTCGAGTAAGACAAAGAAAATCTAAACCGAAAGGGGAGGATGCCTGTGTTGACTTCGAAGAAGCAAGTAAGGAAAAGAAAACAAAGAAAAATCCGTAACTCTGAATACTACGATATGGAGAAAATCTTTGATGACCTATACGCACAGGGTAAAACCGACAAGGTATTCAATCATCTGATGGAAATCATCGAAAGTGAAGAAAATATCAAGTTAGCGTACAGAAATATCAAGAGAAATTCAGGCAGTAGTACCGCCGGAGTAGACCACAGGACGATAGACAACCTTGCAAAACTTAGTGAGGAAGCATACGTCCGTCTCATACGGAAACAATTCAGCAACTATCACCCACGACCGGTACGGCGTGTGGAGATAGAAAAAGACAATGGAAAGAAACGACCGCTTGGTATTCCGACTATTGTTGACCGTATGGTACAGCAATGTATCTTGCAGGTCATGGAGCCTATCTGTGAGGCGAAATTCAGTGAAAACTCAAATGGTTTTCGCCCAAACCGTTCCGCTGAAACTGCCATAGCGCAGTGTATGCGGTTGATACAGGTACAGCATATGTACTATGTCGTAGACCTTGATATCAAGGGATTCTTCGACAACATCAATCACAGAAAACTGCTACGGCAGATATGGGCACTGGGAATCAGAGATAAGAAGCTGATATGCATTATCAAGGAAATGCTGAAAGCACCTGTGATTTTACCAGATGGAAAAAGGATATATCCCGAAAAAGGAACACCGCAAGGTGGTATCCTGTCACCGTTACTGGCAAATATCGTATTGAATGAATTGGACTGGTGGATTGCTTCGCAATGGGAGCAGATGCCAACAAAAACAAAGTTTAAAACGAGAGAAAACACACAGGGAACCGAGATTAAGAGTCATGCTTACAGGGCTCTCCGGAGAAGCAATTTAAAAGAGATGCACGCCGTTCGATATGCAGATGATTTCAAAATTTTCTGCTCATCTCATGCGGATGCAGTGAAGGCATATAAAGCAACAGAATTATGGCTGAAGGACAGATTAGGACTGGATATCAGTCCTGAGAAGTCAAAGGTGGTAAATCTGAAGCATCAGTATTCTGAGTTCCTGGGATTTAAGCTGAAAGTCCGTAAAAAGGGTAAGAAATATGTCGTTCGTTCTCATATGAGCGACAAGGCATATAGGAAAGCTCATGCAAAAATCACAGAAGAAGTTGCAAAACTGGAACACTCTTCGGATGATGCCCAGTTTATACAGCTACAGAAATATAACTCTGTGGTTGCAGGATTGCATGAGTATTACTGCATCGCAACCGAGGTCTCGCATGACTTTGGAAGGCTGGCATTTGCAGTCAACAAACAATTGCGAAACAGACTAAGGGGAGATTTATCCCAAAAGGGGCAATTGAGAAACGGATTTATCAAAGAAAAGTATGGAGCAAGCAAACAGCTTCGGTTTCTACATGGACGTCCCATCGTTCCGTTGGGATATGTTCAGCCGAAAAATGCTCAGCATAAGAGAAAGGCGGTTAATAAATACACAGCGGAAGGAAGAAAACAGATTCATCAGAATCTGAAATTTAATACTTCCGTTATGCTGTGGATAATGCGCAATCCTGTGAAGAGCAGAACTGTGGAGTATGCGGATAATCGTATCTCACTGTTTGCGGCGCAGTATGGGAAATGTGCAATAACTGGAAAGCAGTTGAGCACGGATGACATCCATTGTCATCACAAAGTTCCCGTCAGCAAAGGCGGTGGCGATGAATATGCAAACCTTATTTTAGTGAGTAAGGACATTCATACCGTTATCCATGCTTCTGCGGATGAGACCATTCGAAAATATCTTACAATTCTTAAACTTGATGCGAAACAACTAACAAAACTTAACAAACTTCGTACTATGGCAGAAATGCCACAAATCATTCTTTGACTAAAAGCTAATTCGAAGTGTGTAACGTGTGTTGAAAACCCTGGACGACTGAATTCGAGGGAACGCCGTGTGCGGTGAAAGTCGCATGCACGGTGTGGAGTGGGGGAAAATCTGGAGATAATTTCAAAGGATTACCTATCACTATCCGGCGCGAAGTCGCAGGGCATGAAACAGCTGATGGCCGGCGCGGGCGTCGCCATCGTTGGCATGGTGCTGGTGCCCCTGCTGTCCGGCCTGTTCACCGTCTGATCGTACCCCGCTGAAATCCTCGTCCCCTCCCGCGCACAGCGGGAGGGGCTGAAAGGAGGTTTGACACCGTATGGATTTCTTATTGGATGCCCTGACCAACTGGCTGAAAGAGATGCTGGTGGGCGGTATCATGGGAAACTTATCGGGGATGTTCGACAGCGTAAATCAGCAGGTCGCGGATATATCCGTACAGGTGGGCCAGACCCCGCAGGGGTGGAACGGCAGCATTTTCAGTATGATCCAGAACCTCTCCAACTCCATCATGGTGCCGATTGCTGGCGTGATCCTGGCCATCGTGATGACGCTGGAGCTGATCCAGATGATTACCGACCGCAACAACCTGCATGACGTGGACACCTGGATAATCTTCAAATGGGTGTTCAAATCCGCCGTCGCGATTTTGCTCGTCACCAACACCTGGAACCTCGTCATGGCCGTGTTCGACATGGCCCAAAGCGTGGTGGCCCAGGCGTCCGGCATCATCGGTTCGGACGCTTCCATCGACATCTCCGCTGTTATGACCGATATGGAGTCCCGGCTGATGGATATGGACCTGGGGCCGTTGTTCGGCCTGTGGTTCCAGTCGCTCTTTATCGGCATTACCATGTGGGCGCTGTATATCTGCATTTTCATCGTCATTTATGGCCGTATGATCGAAATTTACCTTGTCACGTCGGTGGCCCCCATCCCGATGGCGACCATGATGGGCAAGGAATGGGGCGGCATGGGCCAGAACTACCTGCGCAGCCTGCTGGCTCTGGGCTTCCAGGCATTTTTGATTATCGTCTGTGTAGCGATCTACGCCGTACTGGTGCAGAACATCGCCACCGAGGAGGACATCATCATGGCGATCTGGAGCTGTGTGGGCTATACCGTGCTGCTGTGTTTTACGCTGTTCAAGACCGGCAGCCTGTCCAAAGCCGTATTCAACGCACATTGACCCGGAAGGAGGGAATTTACCAATGGCTTATGTACCCGTACCCAAAGACCTGACGAAAGTCAAAACCAAGGTCGCGTTCAACTTAACCAAGAGGCAGCTTGTCTGCTTCGGCTGCGGGGCGCTCATCGGCGTGCCGCTTTTCTTTTTGCTCCGGGGTCCTGCTGGCAACAGCGTGGGGGCCATGTGCATGATGCTCGTCATGCTGCCCTTTTTCATGCTGGCGATGTATGAAAAACACGGCCAGCCCCTGGAAAAGATCATCGGCAACATCCTCAAGGTGGCCGTCATCCGGCCCAAGCAGCGCCCTTACCGCACCAACAACTTCTATGCCGTGTTGGAGCGGCAGGCAAATCTCGACAAGGAGGTGTATGACATTGTTCGCGGCAAAGACAAAGCGGCAGGCCGAACCGGCAGAGCCGCAGACCAGACCCCGGCGTAAGCTGTCCCGCGCCGAACGCAAACAGATCGAGGCAGCGATTGCCCGCGCCAACCGCACGGGCAAAAAGGAACAGTCCGCCCAGGACAGCATTCCCTATGAACGGATGTGGCCGGACGGCATCTGCAAGGTGGCGGATGGCCGCTACACGAAAACCATCCAGTTCCAGGACATCAACTACCAGCTGAGCCAGAACGAGGACAAGACCGCCATCTTTGAAGGCTGGTGCGATTTCCTCAACTATTTTGACAGCTCCATCCGTTTCCAGCTGTCCTTTTTGAACCTGGCGGCGTCCCAGGAGACCTTCGCCAACAGTATCACCATCCCGGCCCAGGGGGATGACTTTGACCCCATCCGGGTGGAGTACACGCAGATGCTGCAAAACCAGCTGGCGCGGGGCAACAACGGCCTCATCAAGACCAAGTACCTGACCTTTTCCATCGAGGCCGACAGCATCCGTTCCGCCAAGCCCCGGCTGGAGCGTATCGAGACCGATGTGCTGAACAACTTCAAGCGGCTGGGCGTGGCCGCCGAGGTCCTGGACGGCAAAGCCCGGCTGGCCCAGCTTCACGCCATCTTCCACATGGACGAGCAGGCGCCCTTCCAGTTCGAGTGGGACTGGCTGGCTCCCAGCGGACTTTCCACCAAAGACTTTATCGCTCCGTCCGGCTTCGAGTTCCGCACCGGCAAGCAGTTCCGCATGGGAAAGAAGTACGGGGCCGTCAGCTTCGTGCAGATTCTGGCCCCGGAGCTGAATGACCGTATGCTGGCAGATTTTCTCGATATGGAAAGTTCCCTCATCGTCAACCTGCACATCCAGTCGGTGGACCAGGTGAAGGCCATCAAGACGGTGAAGCGCAAGATCACCGACCTGGACCGCAGCAAGATCGAGGAACAGAAAAAGGCCGTCCGCGCCGGGTATGACATGGACATCATCCCCTCCGACCTTGCCACCTACGGGGCCGAGGCCAAGAAGCTGTTGCAGGACCTGCAAAGCCGCAACGAGCGGATGTTCCTGGTGACGTTTTTGGTGCTGAACACCGCCGACAATCCCCGCCAGCTGGGCAACAACATCTTCCAGGCCAGCTCCATCGCGCAAAAGTACAACTGCCAGCTGACCCGGCTGGACTTCCAGCAGGAGGAAGGCTTGATGTCCTCTCTGCCGCTGGGGCTGAACCAGGTGGAAATTCAGCGGGGGCTGACTACCAGCTCCACCGCCATCTTCGTGCCGTTCACTACCCAGGAGCTTTTTCAGAATGGCAAAGAGGCGCTGTACTACGGCATCAACGCCCTGTCCAATAACCTCATCATGGTGGACCGCAAGCTGCTGAAAAACCCCAACGGCCTGATTTTAGGCACGCCGGGCAGCGGCAAATCGTTCAGCGCCAAGCGCGAGATCGCCAACTGCTTCCTGCTGACTTCAGATGATGTCATCATCTGCGACCCGGAGGCCGAGTACGCGCCGCTGGTGGAGCGCCTGCACGGGCAGGTCATCAAAATCTCGCCTACCTCCACCAACTATATCAACCCGATGGACCTGAACCTGGACTATTCGGACGATGAAAGCCCGCTGTCGCTGAAATCCGACTTCATTTTGTCGCTGTGCGAGCTGATCGTGGGTGGCAAGGACGGGTTGCAGCCGGTGCAGAAAACCATCATTGACCGCTGTGTGCGGCTGGTGTATCAGGACTACCTCAACGATCCGCGCCCGGAGAATATGCCCATTCTGGAGGACCTGTACGACCTGCTGCGGGCGCAGGACGAGAAAGAGGCGCAGTACATCGCCACGGCGCTGGAAATCTACGTCACCGGCTCCCTCAACGTGTTCAACCACCGCAGCAACGTGGACATCAACAACCGCATTGTCTGCTATGACATCAAAGAATTGGGGAAGCAACTCAAAAAAATCGGGATGCTGGTGGTGCAGGACCAGGTGTGGAACCGCGTCACCATCAACCGGGCGGCCCGCAAGTCTACCCGCTACTACATCGACGAGATGCACCTGCTCTTGAAGGAGGAACAGACCGCCGCCTACACGGTAGAGATTTGGAAGCGGTTCCGTAAGTGGGGCGGCATTCCCACGGGCATCACACAGAACGTGAAGGACCTGCTTTCTTCCCGCGAGGTGGAGAACATCTTTGAAAACTCTGACTTCGTGTATATGCTCAACCAGGCGGGTGGTGACCGGCAGATTTTGGCCCGGCAGCTGGGCATTTCCCCGCACCAGCTGTCCTATGTGACCCACTCCGGCGAGGGCGAGGGGCTGCTGTTCTATGGCTCCACCATCCTGCCCTTTGTGGACCACTTCCCCAAGAATACCGAACTGTATCGCATTATGACGACCAAACCCCAGGAAATGAAGGAGGCTGATGGACGATGAAACCCGAAATTCTGCATAACGACCACATGATGTTTCTGGACCGGGCGCTGGAAACCCAGCGCACCGCGCTCCTGACGGCGATGGCGGACGCCGTTTCCGAGTGCCGCGCGGCGGCGGACCAGGCCGCTGAACTGACCGAGACCGGCGAGACCGGACTGTTGCGGCTGGTGGAGATTCTGTGCGCCGCCAAGGTCCAGCGTGGGCAGGCCGGTGAGGCCGTGCTGGAGGGCACCGAGGTCCAGATTTTGGCCGACGTGGTAGCCCAGCTTTACGCCTGCCTGACCGAGTGCCGCTTCGTGGGTCCGCTGGGGCTGGCAGCCTATTCGGAGCTTTCCAGCATGGCGGCCTCCCTCATGCTGGGGGAATGGTTTGATTAAGGAACCGCGCCTGCGCTTCACGGAGGAAGAACGGGCGGACCCGGCGCTGGAAAAGCCCATCCGCAAGGCGGAGAAGGCCGCCGCCAAAGCGGACAAGGCGCAGGCAAAAATCCCGAAAAAGCAGGTCAAACGGGCCGCGGTGGACCCCAAGACCGGCAAGGTCACGACCAAGCTGGTGCTGGAGGATAAGCCCCGGCCGCCCTCCAAGCTGTCCCATACGGTGCGGGACGCGCCGGGCAACGCGGTGGCGGGCAAGCTCCACCAGGAGATCCGCAAGACCGAGGACGATAACGTGGGCGTGGAAAGCGCCCACAGGTCTGAGGAAACCGTGGAGACCGGCGTGCATCTGGCGAGGGAGGGCTACCGCAGCCACAAACTGAAACCCTACCGTAAGGCCGCCCAGGCCGAGCGGAAGCTGGAAAAAGCCAACATCGAGGCGCTGTTCCAGAAATCCGTCTATGAAAACCCTGCGGCAGCCAGCAATCCACTGTCCCGCTGGCAGCAAAAACAGCAGATCAAGAAGCAGTACGCCGCCGCCAAACGGGCCGCACAGTCCGGCGGGAGCGCCGCCGGGGCCGCCCAAAAGACGGGCAAGGCGGCCAAGACGGTCAAGGAGAAAGCCCAGCAGGCCGGAGCCTATGTGATGCGCCACAAAAAGGGCTTTGGCATCGCCCTGGGCCTATTTTTAATCGTCTGCCTGCTGCTCAACACCATGTCCTCCTGTTCCATGATGGCGCAGAGCATTGGTTCGATGATCTCCGGCACCACCTACCCCTCCGATGACCCGGAGCTGGTGGCGGTGGAGGCAGACTACGCCGCCAAGGAGGCCGCGCTGCAAGCCGAGATCGACAACATCGAGAGTAGCCATCCCGGCTATGACGAGTACCGCTATGACCTGGACATGATCGGCCACGACCCGCATGAGCTGGCGGCCTACCTGTCCGCTGTGCTGCAAGGCTACACGCGGGCAAGCGCCCAGGCGGAGCTGGAACGCATCTTCGCGGCCCAATACCAGCTGACGCTGACCGAGGAAGTGGAGGTGCGCTACCGCACCGAGACCCGGACAGACAGCGAGGGCAACGAGTATGACGTGGAAGTGCCCTACAACTACTACATCTTAAATGTGACCCTCACCAGCAAGCCCATCTCCTCCGTGGCCTCTGAACTGCTGACGCCGGACCAGCTGGAGATGTACCAGGTGTACCGGCAGACGCTGGGCAACAAGCCCCTGATCTTTGGCGGCGGTTCCGCCGACACCAGCGATTCTGAAAGTTTGGCCGGTGTGGAGTTTGTCAATGGCACCCGGCCCGGCAATCAGGCGGTGGTGGACATCGCCAAAAGCCAGGTGGGCAACGTGGGCGGCCAGCCCTATTGGAGCTGGTACGGCTTTAGCTCCCGCGTGGAGTGGTGCGCCTGCTTCGTGTCCTGGTGTTACGGCCAGATGGGCCTGACGGAGCCGCGCTTTGCCGCCTGCCAGTCCCAGGGCATCCCCTGGTTCCAGTCGCATGGACAATGGGGCGGGCGGGATTACGCCAACATCGCCCCCGGCGACGCTATCTTCTTCGATTGGGACCTGGACGGCAGCGCCGACCATGTGGGCATTGTTGTCGGCACCGATGGCAGCCGGGTTTACACCGTAGAGGGTAATTCCGGCGACGCCTGCAAGATCAAGAGTTATTCCTTGACCTACGAGTGCATCAAGGGCTACGGCTTGATGAACTGGTGACAAATTTTTATGAAGAATAGGAGTGATTTGACTATGGCAAAGAACAAAATCGAGCGCATCGACCAGGAGATCGCCAAGACCCGCGAGAAGATCGCGGAACAGCAGGAAAAGCTGAAAGACCTGGAAGCGCAGAAAACCGAGGCGGAGAACCTGGAGATCGTCCAGATGGTGCGCGCCCTGCGCATGACCCCGGCCCAGCTGTCCGCCATGCTGTCTGGCGGCATGGTGCCCGGCCGGGCGGCGGCTCCCGCCAATCCCGAACAGGAGGAAATGACCCATGAAGAATAAGAAGATTTTGAGAACCTTTGCTGCCCTTTGCACCTGCCTGATGCTGATGGGCGGCTTCTCTGTGACCGCCTTTGCCCAGGGCGCTGACCCTGCGCCGACGGCCACCCCTGTGGCGGACGCCACCAACGACAGCAACGTGGTGGTGGAGGAAACCGAGGACAGTCCCGCCTTGACCCCGGAGGGCAACGCCGCCCTGGTGGATGACTTTGGCGGCAACAAGCAGCTCATCACCGTCACCACCAAGGCGGGCAACTACTTCTACATCCTCATTGACCGTGCCAACGAGGACAAGGAGACCGCCGTCCACTTCTTAAACCAGGTTGATGAGGCTGATTTGGAGGCACTCATGGAGGACGGCCAGACCACAGAGGAACCCCCTGCCGTCTGCAACTGCACCGAGAAGTGCGCCGCCGGTGCGGTGAACACGGCCTGCCCGGTGTGCGCCGTGAATATGGCGGAGTGTACGGGCCAGGAGCCGGAACCCACTCCTGACCCGGAGGCAGAAACTGAGCCGGAACAGGAACCGGCAGGGCTGAACCCGGCGATGCTGCTGGTGGTGCTGGCCGTGCTGGGCGGCATCGGTGCGCTGGTCTATTTCAAATTCATCAAACAGAAGCCCAAGACCAAGGGCAGCGACAATCTGGATGATTATGACTACGGCGAGGACGAGGAACTCCCGGAGGATGAGACCTGGGAGACTGAGCCGGAGGACGCCGACGGGGGCGGCGACGAGGAAAGCGAGACCCCGGCCAAATGACCCGGTTTACCGACAGCCCCTTTGAACTCATGATGACACGCAGGCCGGAGGGCGGGAAAACAGCTTCCCGTCCTCCCTCTTTATCTCCCGGCCACCCCTGTTATGGCTGTGGAAACTACCGCCCCGGTCAGCCCTGCGTGGGTTTTTGCCACAAAGAGCTGACTGCGTGGCTGCGTGAAAGGAGGAAGCAAAAATGAAATTGGTAATTGCCGAAAAGCCCTCGTTGGCAAAATCCCTGGCCGTCGTGCTGGGCGCTGCCACCCGCAAAGACGGCTATTTAGAAGGCAACGGCTGGCTGGTGTCCTGGTGCCTGGGGCACCTGGCCGGGCTGGCGGATGCCGCCACATACAACCCCGACTATGCCAAATGGCGCTATGACGATCTGCCCATTTTGCCGGAGTCCTGGCGCTTTACCATCGCCAAGGACAAGCGGGAACAGTTTGACGTGCTGCGGACCCTGCTGCGGCGGGAGGACGTGACCGAGGTGGTCAACGCCTGCGACGCCGGGCGCGAGGGTGAACTGATCTTCCGTACCGTCTACTGCCTGACAGGCTGCCAGAAGCCCATGCGCCGGTTGTGGATCAGCAGCATGGAAGATTCCGCCATCCGGGAGGGCTTTGAACACCTGCGCCCCGGCGCGGATTATGACGGGCTGCACCAGGCGGCCCTCTGCCGGGCCAAGGCGGACTGGCTGGTGGGTATCAACGCCACCCGGCTGTTTTCGGTGCTGTACCACCGCACCCTCAATATCGGGCGGGTCATGTCCCCGACGCTGGCCCTCATCGTCCAGCGGGAGGCCGAGATCGACGCCTTCAAGCCGGTGCCGTTCTATACCGTGGCGCTGGACCTGCCCGGTTTTACCGCTGCCAGTGCCCGGATGGACAAGAAAGCCGATGCCGAACAGTTGAAAAGTGCCTGTCAGGGCGGCACGGCCACGGTGAAAAAGGTGGAGCGCAGGGACAAATCCGAGAAGCCGCCTGCCCTCTATGACCTGACCACCCTTCAGCGGGACGCAAACCGCCTGCTGGGGTTCACGGCGCAGCAGACGCTGGACTATCTGCAAAACCTCTATGAAAAGAAGCTCTGCACCTATCCCCGAACGGACAGCCAATATCTGACCTCGGATATGGCTGAAAGCCTGCCGGTGCTGGTGAATCTGGTCGCCAACACCATGCAGTTCCGCAAGGGCATCGCCATTTCCTGCGATGCGGCGGCGGTCATCAACGACAAGAAAGTGACCGACCACCATGCGGTGATCCCCACCCGCAACATCCGTGAGGCGGACCTGTCCGCTTTGCCGGTGGGTGAACGGGCGATTCTGGAGTTGGTGGCGCTGCGGCTGCTGTGCGCGGTGGCACCTCCCTATATCTACGATGAAACTTCTGTCTCGGTGGAGTGCGCCGGTGCGGAGTTTACCGCCAAAGGCCGCACGGTGAAGCAGCTCGGCTGGCGGGCGCTGGACGCCGCCTACCGGGCCAGCATGAAAAATGCGGAGCCGGACAAAGAGACCGAGGACAAAGCCCTGCCGGAGCTGGCCGAGGGCCAGGAGCTGCCTGTCGCCGGTGCCACCGTCAAGGAGGGTAAGACCAGCCCGCCCAAGCACTTCACCGAGGACACTCTGCTCTCCGCGATGGAGACTGCCGGAAAAGACGATATGCCGGAGGACGCCGAGCGCAAGGGGCTGGGCACCCCCGCCACCCGCGCCGGGATTTTAGAAAAATTGGTGTCCACCGGCTTTTTGGAACGCAAAAAGAGCAAGAAAACCGTGCAGCTTTTGCCATCCCACGACGCCATTTCCCTGATTACCGTCCTGCCGGAGCAGCTGCAATCCCCGCTGCTGACCGCCGAGTGGGAGTACCGGCTGGGTGAGATCGAGCGCGGTGAGCTGGCCCCGGAGGACTTCATGGCCGAGATTACCGCCATGCTGCAGGAGCTGGTGGGGACCTATCAGGTCATCAAGGGCAGCGAGTACCTGTTTGCTCCGCCCCGCGAGGTGGTGGGCAAATGCCCCCGCTGCGGCGGTGAAATTGCAGAAATGCAAAAAGGCTTCTTCTGCCAGGACAAATCTTGCAAATTTGCGATCTGGAAGAACAGCAACTGGTGGGCAGCGAAGCGCAAACAACCCACCAAGGACATTGTGGCGGCGCTGCTGAAAGATGGCCGCGCCCATGTGGCGGGGCTGTACTCCGAGAAAAGCGGCAAGACCTACGACGCCACCGTGGTGCTGGAAGATACCGGCCAGTACGTCAACTTCAAGCTGGAATTTGACCGGCAGAAAGGCGGCGGCAAATGAAATTGAGTTTGTATGAACAGGAAACGATTATCCTCTACAACCAGGCCGAGGCCACCGCCGAGGTCTATTCCCACGACCCGCGCCTGCTGGAAAAGCTGCGGCGGCTGGCGGAGAAGTACCCGGACCAGATCGTGAAAAAGGACCGTCAGACCTTTACGGTGCCCAAACGCTGCGTGTCGGTGCGGGAGCCGTACAGCGCCGAGCGCCGCAAGGCTGCCAGCGAACGGGCCAAGGCCGCCGGGTACAAACCACCCATCCCGAAAGCGGGCGGCAAGTGAGCATGGGCGAGAGCGTCTTTGAAGTCGTAAAACAGTCCGTCACCGTCCGGGAGGCGGCGGAGCTTTACGGCATCGCGGTGGGGCGCGGCGGCATGGCCTGCTGCCCCTTCCACGATGACCGCCACCCCAGCATGAAGGTGGACACCCGTTTCCACTGTTTTGGCTGCGGCGCAGACGGCGACGTGATCGACTTCACCGCCCGGCTCTATGGCCTGTCCCCCAAGGAGGCCGCCGAAAAACTGGCCCAAGATTTTGGCCTTGCCTATGACAGCAAGGCCCCGCCCCGGCGAAACTATGTCCGGCAAAAATCCGAGGCGCAGGCGCGGAAAGAAAAACGGGAACACGGCTGGCGTGTCCTGACGGACTACTACCACTTGCTCCGAAAATGGGAGGCCGACTATTCCCCCAAGACGCCGGACGAGGACCCGCACCCGCGCTTTTTGGAGGCCATCCAGAAAAAAGATTACATGGGCTATCTGCTGGACACCTTCCTCGACAGCAGCACCGAGGAACAGGACCAGTGGATCGCAGAACACACCGCTGAAATTTCGGCCATAGGGAGGAGAGTGAACATCATGGCTGACAAACCTACCAACCGGGAACGGTTGCAGCAAATCACGGCGGGCATTGAACAGGGTATCAAGGAGCTGTTCGAGAGCGAAAAGTATATGCGCTACCTGTCCGTGATGTCCCGTTTCCACCGCTACTCCGTCAACAACACCATGCTCATTTATATGCAGAAGCCGGACGCCACGCTGGTGGCCGGGTACAACAAGTGGAAAAATCAGTTTGAGCGCCATGTAAAAAAGGGTGAGCATGGTATTACCATCATCGCGCCCACGCCGTTCAAGAAAAAGATCGAGGAACAGAAGCTGGACCCGGACACCAAGGCCCCCATCCTGGACGCAGAGGGCAAGGCGGTCATGGAGGAACGGGAAGTTGAGATTCCCATGTTCCGTCCGGTGAAGGTGTTCGATGTAAGCCAGACAGACGGGAAACCGCTGCCGGAGCTGGCGTCCTCCCTGTCCGGGAACGTCCAGAACTACGAGGCTTTCATGGAAGCCCTGCGCCGGTCCGCGCCGGTGCCGCTTTCTGTGGAGCCGATGGCCGCCAACATGGACGGGTATTTCTCGCCGGACCAGCAGCGCATCGCCATCCGAGCAGGCATGAGCGAGGTACAGACCGTTTCCGCCGCCGTCCATGAGATCGCCCACAGCAAGCTGCACAACTACGCCAAGGCACAGGAGGAAGCGGCCAGGGCCGGTGACAAGGAGCCGCCCAAGAAGAAAGACCGCAACACCGAGGAGGTGGAGGCCGAGAGCATTTCCTACGCGGTTTGCCAGTATTACGGTATCCAGACCGGCGAGAACAGCTTCGGCTATATCGCCAACTGGAGCCAGGGTAAGGAGCTGCCGGAGTTGCGGGCCAGTTTAGAGACCATCAACAAGGCAGCCGGGGAACTGATCGCGGACATTGACCGGCATTATAAGGTTATCTGCAAGGAGCGCGGCATTGACCTGACCGCCCAGTCGGAACAGGCTGCACCCCAACAAGCCACAGAGGAAACACCCACCATGCCTGAACCCAGCGCCGAGTACCGCGAGGCCCTGCTGGTGCTGGACGATACCACCTATCTTCATGTTCAGCCCTGCGATACCGGCTGGGACTACACGTTCTACGACGCCGCCACCAGGAAGCAGCTGGACGGCGGCCAGCTGGATGCGCCGGAGCTGCCCCTGTCCACCGCCGCGCTGAAAATCTGCGAGATGCACGGGATGGGCGGCCAGACCATTCAGTATGCGCCGCTGTCCATGATCGAGACCTTGCAGGAGGCGGCTGTCCAGCAGATGCAGACAGAGGCCAAGGCCGCCGCCCCGGAAACCACCCAGCTGCCGGACGCCCCGGAACAGCATCTGGACGAATATCCCATGCCGGACCCGGCGTTGACCCAGGACGATTTGGAAAAGTGCGGCTACCTGGACGGGGACCTTCTGCCCCTCTCCAAAGAAAGGGCCTATGAGCTGATGGAGCGTGATCTGACCGTTTACATCATCCAGCAGGGCGAGAACCCGGCGATGGCTTTTGATACCACTGACCTGGACGCCCACGACGGGATCTTTGCCGTCACCCGCGAGGAATGGGAGGAAAGCCCGGCTTTTGAGGCCCAGGTCAAGGCGCGTATGGACCACCAGCAGGAACGGGAGCAGGCGTTCCTCGACCACAAGGGCGACTGCTTCGCTATTTATCAGGTGAAGCACATCGACGAGCTGCGGGACATCCGCTATGAAGGGCTGGAATGGCTCAAGTCCATCGGGCAGACGGTGCAGCGGGACAATTATGATCTGGTCTACACCGCCCCGCTGGCCCCCGGCGACCTGAAAGGCAGCGTGCTGGACAATCTCGAATACCGCTTCAACAATGAACACCCCGCCGACTACCGCCACCCGTCCATGAGCGTCAGCGACATCGTTGCCATCAAGCGGGACAGCAAGGTATCCTGTCATTACTGCGACAGCTTCGGCTTTGCCGAGGTTCCCGGCTTCCTGCCGGACAACCCGCTGAAAAATACGGAGATGGCCGTGGAGGATGACTACGGCATGATCGACGGTATCATCAACAACGGCCCCAAGGAGCAGACGGTGGCCCAGCTGGAACAGCAGGCCCGCAGCGGCCAGCCCATCTCCCTGATGGACCTGGCTGCCGCCGCCCACCGGGAGGAGCGGGACAAGAAGAAATCCGTTGTGGAGCAGCTAAAAAGCCAGCCCAAACCCGAACATAAAAAGACAGCGCCCAAAAAGAGCGCGGAAAGGGAGATCTGATATGAACGCTTTGACCTTTGAGGAAACCAACCTGCTGTGCATCTACAACCCTGGCACCCGCCAGGGGGCCATCGAGGCCCTGACCGAGATGTGCAGCCACTTGCAGGCGGACGAGGCCGAGCTGCTGGCCCTGACCGACAGCACCCTCGCCAAGCTGCGCGCCATGACCGACGCCGAGTTTGACGAGCTGGAACTGTACCCGGATTTTGACGAGTAACCCCCTGTTTTAACCAGCCGGGGCGGCCGCCGTGCCGCCCCATTTTTATATCCGAAGGAAGGGAGGATAGAACCCCATGCCAACCAAAGCAGAACAATATGCGCAGATGACCGACCAGGTGGCGCGGCAGCTCACCGGCAGCTGGCAGGAGTGGGTGGGCTTTCTCACCACTGCCGCCCGGCTCTACAAATACCCGTTCCATGAGCAGATGATGATCTACACCCAGCGCCCGGACGCCACCGCCTGCGCCGAGTACGACTTGTGGAACAACCGCATGGGCCGGTATGTGCGGCGCGGGTCCAAGGGCATCGCCCTGGTGGACGATTCCGGGGACCGGCCCCGGCTGCGGTATGTGTTTGATATTTCCGACACCGGCACTCGTGAACATTCTCGTACCCCCTGGCTGTGGACGATGAACGAGGAACACACCGCGCCGGTCATGGCGATGCTGGAGCGAAACTATGACGTAGGCGGCGGCGACCTGGCCCAGCAGCTGGCCGATGTGGCTGCCGGTCTGGCGGAAGAATACTGGACGGACCACCGGCAAGACATTCTCTATATCGTTGACGGTTCCTTTTTGGAGGAGTACGATGAAGAAAACATCGGGATGCAGTTCAAATCCGCCGCCGCTGTCAGCATCACCTACGCCCTGATGTCCCGCTGTGGGCTGGAGCCGGAGCAGTATTTCAGCCATGAGGATTTCATGGCGATCTTCGACTTCAACACCCCCGCCACCGTGGGGGCGCTGGGCACGGCGGTCAGCCAGATAAACCAGCAGGTGCTGCGGCAGATTGGCGTCACCATCCAGAACTATGAGCGCGCCAAGAGCGCGGAAAGGAGTGCCACACATGGAGAACAACCTGACTTACACGAGGAACGGCGATTACCTGATCCCCGACCTGAAGCTGTCCGAACAGCCGGAGAAACCCCTGGGCAAGTACGGCAGGATGAGGAAAGCGTATCTGAAAGAACACCGGCCCATCCTGTACAATCAGCTGCTGATGACCGAGAAGCTGTACCCGCACCTTCGGGAGATCGACGAGACCGCGAACATCCGTCTGGAGCAGATGATGTCCCAGCTGGCGAAAGACGTGGGCGCGACGGAGGCGCTGAAAGCCAGCGACCCGATGGCCTGGGTGGGCCTGATGAACACCTGCAAGGCCCAGGCGGAGGAGATCCTGCTGGCGGAACTTATCAACAGCTGACCTTAAACCTGTTCCTCTCCGAAGCGGAACAAATCCATAAAATCGACGAAGCAGAGAGTGTGAAAACGCCCTCTGCTTTTTCTATGCCCAAACCCGCTGCGCAGGCGGAACCCGTGCGCCGGGCGCTGACCCAGGCCGACATTGACGCCGCCATCCAGGAATGGAACGGCAAAATCGAAAGTAAGCACGCAGTTGTTCGCTACATGAGGGACCATGCCCGTGAAAAGGACACCGCCGCCTGGCTGCGGCAGGAGTACGGCGATGACCTCCCGGCCCTGCCTGTGACGGTGGACAGCGCGGCGGGCGACGTGTCCTGGCCCAAGGTGCAGCGCCGGATCGCCCAGCTCATCAAGGAAGATCGGTTCTACACCGAGGCGGAGCAGGACCGTTTTGACAACATCGACCCCATCGCCATCCGGGAGGCGCTGGCCGAGCGCGGCATTGTGAACGGTCAGGTAGTGGACCCGGAAAAACTGGACAGTGACCCGTTCATCCAGCAGGTCATGCGGGATGTGGAGGCCGTCGCAGCCGAGGAACAGGCCGAGACAGCGGCAAAACCGCCTTTGCCGGACTTGTCCGGCCAGCCCATCACCCGCGAGGGAGACACCCTCACCATCGGCAGCGGCGAACCCACCCATGAGATCGACATCACGGTGTCGGACGAGGAATATGCCGCCATCCGGGGCACCATCCCGGAGCGCACCTCTTACGACCCGTCCGCCCCGGTTTACAATGTGGGCGATACCGTCTATCTGGATGACCGCGCCCACCAGATCACCGAACTGCGGGAAGATACGGTGCAGCTGCTGCCCACCGGCATGAGCTATCCCATCTACCGGGCCGAGAGCCGGGAGCGGTTCGAGCAGCTTCTGCGGGCAGACAACCGCAACGACTTTTACACCGAGTTCCTGCCCGTCAACCCCGACACGGCGGACCAGGACCTGCGGGACGTGCTGACCCACGGCCTTATCGGCGCGGCGGACAAGGCGGAGGTTTCCGAACTGCTGCGCACCGGCAAGAGCAACCGGGAGGTCGCCCTGTGGCTGAGCCGGGCCTACCCCGACATCATCGAGACGATGGAGTTGGAGACCGGCGACACCGCCGACTACCGCACCATACCCGAAGGCATCGAGCTGGAAGTGCTGGACGCGGATGAGAAGCGACTGGCTATGCTGTTCTTCCGCTGGGATGAGGTCGCGCCGCTGCTGCGCGGGCTATATGCCCGCCAGCTGGACGGCTTCGTGCAGGAGCAGGATGAACCGTATATGGAAGCCCCTGCCGCCGTGGAAGAACCTGCCGAAACCGCCAAGCCCATTGAAGAAGCCGCTGAGGCACCGGCGTTCCACTCCGAGACGGTGGCCGTCTACCCCGGTGACAAAAACGGACTTCCCTATGACGTGGTGGTGGAACGGCTGCACGTTGACCGGCCGGAACCCACGCCGCCTGAACCGACGCCGGACACGCAGCCGGAGGAAAAGCCGGATCACCCGGTCGCCATCCCGGTGAACGGTGAGTGGCAGACTTTCCCCAACCAGAGGGCAGCCGAACAGGCGGCCTATCAGGAGTACCGGGACAACCTGCGCCGCAACGCCGAGAACTTCCGCATCACCGACGACCATCTGGGCGAGGGCGGCCCCAAGGCCAAGTACCAGGCCAATGTGGCGGCGATCAAGCTGCTGAAATATCTGGAAGAGACCACCGGGCAGGCCACGCCGGAACAGCAGGAGGTATTGTCCCGCTATGTGGGCTGGGGCGGCGTGGCGGATGCCTTTGACCCGGACAAACCCGCGTGGGATGCCGAGTATTCGGAACTGAAAGAACTGCTGACCCCAGAGGAATACGCTGCGGCGCGGGCCTCCACCCTCAACGCCCACTATACCAGCCCCACCGTCATCCGCGCCATCTATGAGGCCGTGGAGCAGATGGGCTTCCGCACCGGCAACATTCTGGAACCGTCCTGCGGCGTGGGTAATTTCTTCGGGATGCTGCCGGAGAGCATGGCCGGGAGCAGGCTGTACGGCGTGGAGCTGGATTCCATCAGCGGGCGGATTGCCCAGCAGCTCTACCCCAAGGCTAACATCACCGTGGCGGGCTTTGAGACCACCGACCGGCGGGACTTCTATGACCTTGCCATCGGTAACGTCCCTTTCGGCCAGTACCAGGTGAACGACAAAGCCTACAACAAGCTGGGCTTCAACATCCACAACTACTTTTTTGCCAAGGCGCTGGACCAGGTGCGCCCCGGCGGCGTGGTGGCCTTTGTCACCAGCCGCTACACAATGGACGCCAAGGATTCCACCGTGCGCCGGTATCTGGCCCAGCGGGCCGAGCTGCTGGGGGCGATCCGCCTGCCCAACAACGCTTTCCGCGCCAATGCCGGGACCGATGTGGTGTCCGACATCCTGTTTCTGCAAAAGCGGGACCGCCCGCTGGACATCGCCCCGGACTGGACCCAAACCGGCCGGACCGAGGAAGGCTTCACGGTCAACCAGTATTTTCTGGATCACCCGGAGATGGTGCTGGGGCGGCCCACCACCGAAAGCACCCAATACGGCAAACAGGATTACACCGTGGCCCCCATCGAGGGGCTGGAGCTGGCCGATCAGCTGCACGATGCCGTGAAGTACATTCGCGGCACCTACCAGGAGGCCGCGCTGCCGGAGCTGGGCGAGGGCGAGGACATCGACGAATCCCTCCCGGCTGACCCCAATGTGAAGAACTACTCCTACACGGTGGTGGACGGCGCGGTGTACTTCCGGGAAAACAGCCGCATGGTGCGCCCCGACCTGAACGCCACCGCCGAGGCCCGCGTCAAAGGGCTGGTGGGGCTGCGGGATTGTGTGCAGCGGCTCATCGACCTGGAGATGGACGCCGCCGCGCCGGATGCCGACATCCGGGCGCAGATGGCCGAACTGAACCGCCGCTATGACGATTTTTCCGCCAAGTACGGACTTATCAATGACCGGGCGAACCGGCTGGCCTTTGCCGATGACAGCAGCTATTACCTGCTCTGTGCCCTGGAGGTGCTGGACGAGGATGGCCGGTTGGAGCGCAAGGCAGATATGTTCACCAAACGCACGATCAAGCCACATGAGGCCGTCACCACCGTAGACACCGCCTCCGAGGCCCTGGCGGTCTCCATTTCTGAAAAAGCCTGCGTGGATATGGCCTACATGGAACAGCTCACCGGCAAAACCGGCGAAGAATTGGCTGACGAGCTGCGCGGTGTCATCTTCCGTGTACCGGGCCAGACTGAGCCGGACGGAACGCCCCATTATGTGACCGCCGATGAATACCTCTCCGGCAACGTGCGCCGGAAGCTGCGCCAGGCCCAGCGGGCGGCGGAGCAGGACCCGGCCTTTGCGGTCAACGTGGAGGCCCTGACCGCTGCCCAGCCCAAAGACCTGGACGCTTCCGAGATCGAGGTGCGGTTGGGTGCGACGTGGATCGACAAGGAGTACATCCAGCAATTCATGTACGAGACCTTCGACACGCCTTTTTACCTCCAGCGCAGCATTGAAGTCCACTACACCCCCTTTACGGCGGAATGGCAGATCTCCGGCAAAAATGTCGTGGGGCAAAACAACGTGGCCGCCTATTCGACCTACGGGACCAGCCGCGCCAACGCCTATAAAATCCTCGAAGATTCCCTCAATCTGCGGGATGTGCGTATCTACGACACCGTGGAGGACGCGGACGGCAAGGAACGCCGGGTGCTGAACGCCAAGGAAACCACCCTGGCCGCCCAAAAGCAGCAGGCCATCCGGGATGCTTTCCGCGACTGGATTTGGCGCGACCCGGAACGTCGGCAGGCGCTGGTGCGCCAGTACAATGAGGAAATGAACGCCACCCGCCCCCGCGAATATGATGGCAGCCACATTGTTTTTGGCGGCATGAACCCGGCCATCACCCTGCGGGAACACCAGAAAAACGCCATCGCCCATGTGCTGTACGGCGGCAACACGCTGTTGGCCCATGAGGTGGGCGCGGGCAAGACGTTTGAAATGGTAGGGGCCGCGATGGAGGCCAAGCGGCTGGGGCTGTGCCAAAAGAGCTTATTCGTGGTGCCCAACCACCTGACCGAACAGTGGGCTTCGGAGTTCCTGCGTCTGTACCCGTCCGCGAACATCCTGGTGACAACCAAAAAGGACTTCGAGAAGCACAACCGCAAGAAGTTCTGCGCCCGCATCGCCACCGGCGACTACGACGCCATTATCATGGGTCACTCCCAGTTCGAGAAAATCCCCATCAGCAAGGAACGCCAGGAGCGGCTGCTGCATGAGCAGATTTGGGAAATCACCGAGGGTATCGCCGAGGTAGAGACCAGCGGCGGGGAACGGTTCACCGTCAAGCAGCTGGAACGCACGAAAAAGTCTTTGGAGGCGCGGTTGGAAAAGCTGCAAGCCGAGGGCCGCAAGGACGATGTGGTGACGTTTGAACAGCTGGGCGTAGACCGGCTGTTCGTGGACGAGGCCCACAACTACAAAAACCTGTTCTTATATACGAAGATGCGCAACGTGGCGGGCCTCTCTACGACGGACGCGCAGAAATCCTCGGATATGTTCGCCAAGTGCCGCTACATGGACGAAATCACCGGTAGCCGGGGCGTCATCTTTGCCACCGGCACGCCTGTCAGCAACTCCATGACCGAGCTTTACACCATGCAGCGGTATCTCCAGTATGACCGCCTGCAAGAGCTGGGCATGGCCCACTTTGACTGCTGGGCGTCCCGGTTTGGCGAGACCGTGACGGCGCTGGAGCTGGCCCCGGAGGGCACCGGCTACCGGGCGCGGACCCGCTTCTCCAAGTTTTTCAACCTGCCGGAGCTGATGAACTTGTTCAAAGAAATCGCGGACATCAAAACCGCCGACCAGCTGCACCTGCCCACGCCCCAGGTGGAGTACCACAACATCGTGGCTCAGCCCACCGAGCAGCAGCAGGAAATGGTGAAGGCGCTTTCGGAACGCGCTTCCCTGGTACACAGCGGTACGGTGGACCCGTCCCAGGACAATATGCTCAAGATCACCAGCGACGGGCGCAAGCTGGGGCTGGACCAGCGGATCATCAACCAGCTGCTGCCGGATGAGCCGGGCACCAAGGTCAATCAGTGCGTGAACAACATCATGCAGATCTGGCGGGATGGCGAGGCTGACAAGCTGACCCAGCTGGTGTTCTGCGACATTTCCACGCCCCAGGCCCGGCCCGCCAAAAAGGTGGCCAAGGAGCTGGACAACCCGACCCTCCACGCTTTGGAGGACGCGGTGCCGCTGGACGAGCCGGAACCGGCTTTTACCGTGTACGAGGACATCCGGCAAAAGCTCATCGCCCAGGGTGTGCCCGCTGAGCAGATTGCCTTTATCCATGAGGCCAACACCGAGGTGCGCAAAAAGGAGCTGTTCTCCAAGGTCCGCACCGGCCAGGTGCGCGTCCTGCTGGGCAGCACGGCCAAAATGGGCGCGGGCACCAACGTGCAGGACCGCCTGGTGGCGCTGCATGACCTGGACTGCCCGTGGCGGCCCGGCGATTTGGCCCAGCGAAAGGGGCGCATCGAGCGCCAGGGCAACCAGAACGAGACCGTCCATGTGTACCGCTATGTCACCGAGGGGACTTTCGACGCCTACCTCTGGCAGACGGTGGAAAACAAACAGAAATTCATCAGCCAGATCATGACCTCCAAATCGCCGGTGCGAAGCTGCGACGATGTGGATGAAACGGCGCTTTCCTTTGCTGAGATCAAGGCACTGTGCGCCGGGGACCCGCGCATCAAGGAGCGCATGGACCTGGATGTGGACGTGGCGCGGTTAAAGCTGATGAAGGCCGACCACCAGAGCAAGCAGTACCGCCTGGAGGACCAGCTGCTCAAAACCTTCCCGGAGGAGATCGAGAAAAACAAGGGCTTTATCGCCGGGCTGGAAACCGATATGAAAACGCTGGCGGAACACCCGCACCCGGAGGACGGTTTTGCCGGAATGGAAGTGCGGGGCGACACCCTCACCGACAAGGAGAACGCCGGGGCGGCGCTGCTGGACGCCTGCAAGGAGGTCAAAGGGGCCGACCCGGTGCCGGTGGGCAGTTACCGGGGCTTCACCATGTCGGTGTCGTTTGACGCTTTCCGGCAGGAGTATATGCTCCTGCTGAAAGGCCAAATGACCCACCGGGCGACGCTAGGCACAGACCCCCGTGGAAACCTCACCCGTATCGACAATGCGCTCAGCCAGATGCCCCAGCGGCTGGAGGCGGTGAAGAACCAGCTGGACAATCTCTACCAGCAGCAGGCCGCCGCCAAGGCGGAGGTGGGCAAGCCATTCCCCTTTGAGGATGATTTGCGGGTAAAGTCCGCCCGGCTGGCCGAGCTGGACGTACTGCTGAACATGGACGGCCGGAGCCGCCCTGCGCCGGAGACGATGCTTGCCAAGAGCAGCCGCCCCTCGGTGCTGGAGGGTCTGAAACGCCCGGTGCCGCGCAATCCCGAAAAGAAACCCAAACACCACGAACAGGAGGTGCGATAAGATGAATACCGACAAAAACGCGGTCCTCTATGAGAAGATGGCCGCCGAACAGGACAAGTTCCGGGACTGGCTGAAAATCCAGCCCCGGGAGGAAATCCTAAAGCATACCTATGAGTACACGGTCCGGGAGGACATTCTGGTGGCAATGGAGGAGTTGGACCTGCCCCAAAGCAGGGCCGCCGCGCTGCTGGCGTCGCCGTCCCCACTGGCCGATGTCTACAAGGAGTTTTCTGACCGGGAGACTTCCTACATGGATGTGGTGCGGGACAGCATCGAGCAGCGGGCCGAGGCGGCGCTGGACGCCCAGCGGGAGATTCCGCTCTACCGGCACGACGCCGCCTATGCCCGCGAACAGGGCGATCTGGATTTGTACCGGGCGTCCCGCCGCGCCAACATCGCCTGCAAGGAGGCCATCGAGGCGTCCATTTCGGAACATTACCGGGACAACCGGCTGGACAAGGATGCGGTGCCCCAGGTGATTGAGCAGTTCGGCTATACCCGCACCCTCTATGTGCTGGCAAACACCGTGCAGCAGAAAGATTGGGATGAGCGTTTCAGCCCGGCCAACAAGGCGTGGGCCAGGACGGTGGACATCCCGCCCAACCCGGACGGCTTTGGCGGCGAACGCAACCTGGACTTTGTGGTGGACAGCCACTCCGGCCTGGTCGATCTGTTCTTGAGCCAGGCGCGGCAGGACTATCTGCGGCTCCAGCCGCTGACACCGGAGGAAATCCGCGCCGAGGCCGCCCGGCTCTTGCAGGAGCTTCGTGCGCCGGATACGCCCAACAGCCCCCACGGCACCCACTACATGGCCCGCGTTTCGCCGGACTTTCTGGCCCGCGCAGGCACCCAGGCCCACGACCAGCTGATGGCGCTGCTGCCGTTCCGCAGTCTGGCGATCACCGGCATGAAGGACCTGCCCGGCACCTATGTTACCATCCTGGCCAGTGAGGACCGCTCCAAGGAGCTGCGTCCGCCTCGCCGCTCGGTCCGCCGCCAGCTGAAACAGGAGCCGCGCCCCGCTGAAAAGAAAGCTCACATCCATAAGAAAAAGGAGCCGGAGCGGTGAGCGGCCCCAAGCGCAAACGGGAGGTGCAGCTGAACTTCCGGGTCTCGCCGGAGGAACTGGCGCTGATCGAGCAGAAGATGGCCCAACTTGGCACATCCAACCGGGAAGCCTATCTGCGCAAGATGGCCCTGGACGGCTATGTGGTGCGCCTGGAACTGCCGGAGCTGAAAGAGCTTGTCTCCTTGATGCGCTATTCCAGCAACAACTTGAACCAGCTGACCCGCCGGGTGCATGAAACCGGGCGCATTTACGACGCCGACCTGGAGGATATAACCCGGCGGCAGGAGGCTTTATGGGACGGGGTGCATCGGATATTGACCCAGCTGGCAAAGCTGTCGTGACAGGGGCATACGCCCCGGCTTTGAGGGAGATCCGGCGTGTGCAGGCTGCATCGCCGGGCCTCCCTCTTTTTTCTTTGCCCGTATCGTTGCACTTTTGCGGGCCGCAGGCGATAATATCATCAGAAACGGAGGTGAAGGCTGATGTTGACATTTGAAAATATCTTGGAGTTGTTTCAAGAGTATCTGCTGCGTGACCCGGAGGAAGAAGTCCTTCCGTGCAAACGCGGCTATGTCCGATTGACCTGGAACAAGGATTCCCGCTACTGCGTGGACGGCATCCTCTGCCAGACCCCGGAGGAACTGTTTGACCTGCTGCTCACGGATTACCAGGACTTTGAATTGCTCCGCCGGACGAAAGGCCGCCGGGAGGTTACAGAGGCTGACGAAAAGGCAGTGGAGGAATTGTGCAAGCCCTACCTGGACTGGCGAAAGGGGGCGCTGAAATGAGAGCGGTGCTGTTTATTTTGAAATTGGGGCTGAAAATCCTTGCCGCGCCGGTGGTGCTGGCGCTGACGCTGTTCACCTGGCTGTGCTTCGGGCTGCTGTATGTGTCCAGCTTCATCTTCGGCCTGGCCTCCACGGTGGTGGCGCTGCTGGGGGTCGCGGTGCTGGTGACCTACTCGCCGCAAAACGGCGTGATCCTGTTGGCGATTGCTTTCCTGGTCAGCCCGCTGGGCCTTCCGATGGCCGCCGCCTGGCTGGTGGGTAAGATGCAGGACCTGCGGTATGCGATCCAGGACGCGGTGTACGGCTGAATAGGAAGCGAAGAATTGCCGGGAGTGATTGCCCGGCAATTTTTTGACTTTACTTTCGCGCTAATTTCGCGTATAATATTAGCATGAAAGGAAGGTGAAGAACGTGAGCCAATTTCAACAGCTGGACCAGCTGATGGAACGTCAGGACGGGATGCTGCGCACCGGGCAGGCCCTCGCGGCCGGGATCTCAAAACCTGTTTTTTATCAATTCGTGCAGTCTCGTGGGCTGGAACAGGCGGCGCATGGGATTTATCTTTCCAAAGACGCCTGGGTGGACGCCATGTATCTGCTGCATCTTCGCTGTCCGCAGGCAGTTTTTTCCCATGAAACGGCGCTGTTTTTCCACGACCTGACTGACCGGGAGCCGCTGGCCTATTCTGTCACGGTCAAGACAGGGTACAACCCCACCCGGCTCAAGGATGAGGGCGTTCAGGTCTTTACCATCAAGGCGGAGCTGCATGAGGTCGGCCTGACAACCGCGCAGACCCCCTTCGGTCACGATGTGCCGGTCTATGATATGGAGCGGACGATCTGCGATGTGCTGCGCAGCCGGAGTCATATCGAGATGCAGACATTTCAGGACGCTTTGAAAGCGTATGCTCGCCGGAAAGACAAGGACCTGCGGACGCTGGTGCGCTATGCCAAACTGTTCCGGGTCGAGAAGATTTTACGCCAGTATTTGGAGGTACTGTTATGATAAAGACAGCCAGACAGCTGAAAGATTTGATCCGCAACCTGTCAAAGAAAAATGCTGCGGATGCGCAGATTTTGATGCGCAACTATATGATGGAGCGTTTTCTGGAACGCATTTCTCTCTCGTCCTACCGGGACAAATTCATCCTCAAGGGCGGGATGCTGGTGGCCGCGATGGTCGGTCTGGACGCCCGCTCCACGATGGACCTGGACGCAACGGTCAAGGGGGCCAACGTCAGTGTCGAGGATGTGGAGAACATGATGGCCGAGATCATCGCCGTTCCCATTGATGACGGCGTTACCTTCCAGGTGAAAAACATTTCAGAAATCATGGATGAAGCGGAATATCCCGGTATCCGGGTCACGATGACAACGCTCTTTGACGGGGTGCGCACCCCGCTGAAAATCGACATTTCCACCGGCGACGCCATCACCCCTAAAGAGGTGCGGTACAGCTTCAAGCTCATGCTGGAGGACCGCTCCATTGATGTTTGGGCCTATAACCTGGAGACCGTGCTGGCTGAAAAGCTGGAAACCATCATCACCCGCACCACGACCAACACCCGCATGAGAGATTTTTACGACATCGCCATTTTACAACAACTCTATGGCAGCACTCTGGACCCGCACGTTCTCCATGACGCGCTGCTGGCGACAGCCCACAAGCGCGGCACCGAGCGCCATCTGGCCGAGGCCGCCGAAGTCTTTGATGAAGTGGAGAACAGCCCGGTCATGCAGGACCTGTGGGCGGCCTATCAGAAAAAGTTCTCCTATGCGTCCGACCTTGGCTGGGATACGGTCATGGCTGCGGTCCGTCAGCTGTTCGCTCGTTGCGAGGGCACGGTATGAAAAAGCGTGGACACTACTGCAAGGTCTGTGGCGAGTATAAGGCAAACGAAAAGTTTTCTGGCAAGGGACACGCCGCGCACATTTGTAAAACCTGCGCCGCTCTCCCGCCAGAAAAGCAGGCAGAAGAAATGGCGCTTACCCGGCTTGTCAACCTTCCCTGGCGATTATCCAAAGAACAACTTTCGTGGTTGAAGAAACGGATGAAGGACAAGCGGGATGCCGTGCGAACCCTGGCGACGGAACAATATGAAATTCGGTTCCCGCCCAGGATAGAACTGGATGAATTGGAAGATGGCTTTGAGGAAGATTTCGATTTTTATATGGACGAGGAAACTGATATAGAGTAAACCGATGCGGTCTGTGATAAGCAGGCCGCTTATTTTTTGGAAAGGAGGCGGACCCCACATGGCCACCACCCGCATTATACCGCTGCACGCTGGCAAGGGCCGCACGGTCGGCAAGGCGATCAGCGACATCATCGACTATGTAAAAAATCCAGACAAGACCGACCACGGTAGGCTCATCACCAGCTACCAGTGTGACAGCCGCGTGGCCGACGCCCAGTTCCTACTGGACAAGCAGACCTATGCCGCCCGCACCGGCCGGATGCGCGGAGCAGATGATGTGATTGCGTACCACTTGCGGCAGTCCTTTGTGCCGGGCGAGATCACGCCGGAGGAAGCCAACCGGCTGGGCATGGAGCTGGCCCGGCGCTTCACCAAGGGCAAGCACGCTTTTATCGTCTGCACCCACATTGACAAGGCTCACGTCCATAACCATATTATATGGAACTCCACCACGTTGGAGTGTGACCGCAAGTTCCGCAACTTTTGGGGCAGCACCCGCGCTGTCCACCGCCTGAGCGACACCATCTGTATCGAGAACGGCTACTCCATTGTGGAGGCTCCCAAGCGGCGCGGCCAGAGCTACAACAAGTGGCTGGGTGATGCGGCCAAGCCCTCCCACAAGGAGCTGCTGCGTCAGGCCATTGACCGGGTACTGGCGCAGAAACCGGCCAGCCTGGATGAGCTGCTGCGCCTGTTGGAACAGGACGGCTTTACCGTTCACCGGCGCGGCAAAACCATCTCCATCGGCGCGGAGGGCTGGGGCAACAACGTCCGCTTTGACCGGCTGGGGGACGGCTACACGCTGGACGATCTGTTGGCGGTCCTCTCTGGCCAGAAAGAGCATACGCCCCGCAAGCAGCCTGCCGCGCAGACCGCCCCGCCCAAGGTCAATCTGCTGGTGGACATCCAGGCAAAACTCCAGGCCGGAAAAGGCGCCGGGTATGCCCGTTGGGCCAAGGTGTTCAACCTCAAACAGATGGCGCAGACCCTCAACTACCTGTCTGAACACGGACTGCTGGATTATGCCGATTTGGAAACCAAAACAGCAGAGGCGACGGCCCGCTACAATGCGCTGTCCGATCAGATCAAGGCCGCCGAGAAGCGCATGGCCGAGATTGCCGTGCTGCGCACCCACATCGTCAACTACGCCAAAACCCGCGAGACCTATGTGGCCTACCGCAAGGCCGGGTATTCAAGGAAATTCCGGCAGGAACATGAGGAGGAAATCTTGCTGCACCAGGCCGCCAAGGAAGCCTTCAACGAGCTGAATGTGAAGAAGCTGCCCACCATCAAGGAGCTTCAGACCGAGTACGCCCAGCTGCTGGCGGACAAGAAAGAGGCTTACGGAGAGTACCGGCAGGCCCGCGCCGCCATGCGGGAGCTGCTGACGGTCAAGAATAACGTGGATCGGGTCCTGGCGATGGAGCAGACCGAGACGCAACAGAAAGAAAAAGACCACGGCCAGCGGTAAGCTGGTCGCGGTCAAAAGCGTTCGCCAGAACGCGCAGCCACAGATTGAAAATCTGTGTTCAAAGGGGGCTTGGGGGACTTCCCTCAACAAGCGCGTGGGGCTATCTGGATAGCCACAGGCATCGCTTGCCAGTCTCACCAGTCTCAGCAACAAATTCTGCCAAATAGCAAAGACCCAATGTAGATTTTCCATCTGCATTGGGCCTTGCTTTCATCAAAAGCTAATTTGTTTTAAGCAACTGGCTGTAATCCACTCACATCAAAGAAGGCAGGCACACCACTAAATTCGTAACCGGCAATCTTGTCGGTGTTGTAGAGAATCAGGTCTTTGTAGTAGGTCAACGGAATATCAATCACATTACCCAAGTCATAGTTGATGAGGTAATTGTAGAGTTCCTGAACCTCAGCAGGATCGTCCGTCTGCTTAACAGCAGTGATAGCGTCAAAAAACTCCTGGGAGCCGTCAACCTGGCTCAGAGAGAAGGTATGCGGGGTCATGGAGGGCATAGCACCGAAGAAGCAGTGAGGTGAGGAAAATTCATACTCACCAATCCAATAGGTAATGTCAAAGTTGCCGGCCATCATCTCGGCATACCACTCCATCTTCTCGCTGCCCTTGAGTTCCAGCCCGATGCCGACCTTCTCTAACTGGCTCTTGAGCAGAGTGGCATAGGAGGAAACCAGAGAATCCTGCGCCGTGTCATAGATAAAGGTCAGGTTAAGTGTCTCACCGTCTTTCTCCCGAATGCCAGTTTCTTCATTCATTACCCAGCCAGCCTCATCCAAGAGGGCCGCTGCTTTTTCGGGATCGTAGGGGTAAGATGCAGTAAGCTCAACGTCGGTGTAGGGGGTTCCTTCCGGGAAAGGCATCTCCGCAATCCGCTCATAGCCGTAGGTTAGGCCATCAGAGAACTCCTCTTTATTGATGGCGTGAGACACCGCCTGACGAACTCGGGCATCCACCAGAGGACCGCTGGAAGCGTTGAGGGTAATATCACGGGCGCGAGTATCCTTTTCCGCAATGGCACCTGCAACTCCATCCAGAGCGGTAGCCTGCTGGTAGTCTTGATAGGAAATCATGGAGCTGCCGTAAACCAAGTCAATCTCACCGGTCTGGAGCGCCTGTAGCCGGGAAGTGGAGTCAGGGATATACCGGGCAATGATTTCATCGAAATAGGGTTCCTCGCCCCAGTAATTCTCGTTGCGGACAAAGCGGGTGTATTCACCAGACACATATTCCTCATAGATGTAGGGGCCGGTGCCAGCATAACCCTGAACCGTCTGGAAATCGCCCTCCACAATTTGATTGGGCGACTGCATTCCGCCTACATCTGGCCAGCAGAAGTCATAGGCATAACCGTAGTAGGGGTGCGGGTAGGTAATAGTGACAGTGTACTCGTCCGTGGCTTCCACGCTCTCTATATCGTAAATACCGGGGCAGGCCATATACTGCGGGTTGCTGTGCATGAAATCCAGATTCTTTTTCACCGCCTCGGCATTGAAGGGGGTTCCGTCATGGAAAGTAATTCCTTGGCGGAGCGTCAGCGTCATCACGGTTCCATCCTCATTGAACGAGTAGGATTCAGCCAGATTGCCCTTGACCTCTCCATCCTCGTATTTTAGGAGGGTTTCATAGAGCATGGTGCACATGGAGTAATTATAAACACCCATATAAAGCGGAGACAGAGTAGTTGTCTCGGTCATGGTTGCGATGGTAAGCGTTTTGTCTTGGGTGTTGTCCCCACCTTGGCTTTCGGATATGGAGGATGACGGATCGTTGTTGGCTGGCCCGCCGCAGGCACTCAATACCATGCAGAGGCAGAGCACCGCTGAAATCAGAGAAAGCAATTTCTTTTTCATGACTATGTTCCTTTCTTTGGATATTATTTATTTGGATTCAGTGCGGACAGCTTCCCGCACGAATACCCCTTGGTTTAATTCGAGAATCCGACTGGATATGCGATATGCTGTCTGCCGGTCGTGGGTAATCAGCAGATAGGCACAGCCAAATTCCTCGTGGTAACGCTCCAGAACCTGCAGTACAGCGTCTGCGGAAAGAAGGTCCAGCCCGCTGGTGACTTCATCCAGCACCAGAAATTGCGGATGAATGGAGAGGGCCCGGAGCAGAGAAAGGCGGCGCTGTTCGCCGCCAGAGAGCTGACGAACCGGAATTTGAAGAAGATGGGAGTCCATGTGGGTCAGCTCCATCAATTCATCGATTCTCGCCCGCCTTTGCCGCTTGTCCAACTGCGTCAAGTTGCGTAGGGCCTCCTCCACATTGTGGTAGACGGAGCGAGCCGGGTTGAGTGTCCCGGAGGCGTCCTGAAAAACCGCTTGGATATGACTGCGTTTCTCCCGCCATGTGGACGCCTTCCAGCGGGTAATATCTTCCCCATTCCATGTAATGGTCCCGCTGTTCGGTTTTTCAATGCCGATCAGAAGCCGGGCCAGGGTACTTTTTCCGCTGCCGCTTTCCCCCAGAACAGCGATATTTTCTCCAGCAGACCAGGAGAAAGACACATCACGGAGGACCTGAAATGGTCGTTGTTTTTCGTCCATATAAGTTTTGGACACCTGATTTACTGCAAATCCTTCCAAGACCACTCGCCTCCTTTCTGAGCTTCTGCGGCCCGAACAAACGCCTCGGTCCATGCCTTCTGTGGATGGGCAAATAACGCTTCGGTATCCTGCCGCTCAATTATGGCGCCCTGCTCTAAAATCACTGTCTCCCGGCAGAGCATTTTCAAAGCCGATACATCGTGTGATACGAACAGGATGCCGGCGGAGTGATAAATCTCCCGCAGCAGCGTAAGAAGGTGATCCCGGTTTTCTTCATCCAAAGCCGAGGTAGGCTCATCCGCAAGGATATAGCGCGGGGCAAGCCCTCCCAGACAGGCCATGGATACCCGCTGGAGCATTCCGCCGGAGAGTTGGCTGGGAAAAGAGTTCAAAATCCGTTCCACATCTTCCAGATTGACGGCCAGCAGCTGTTCCCGGGCCAGCATCAGCGCTTTGTCTTTCGGCAAATTCAAGCGGAGCCGGAAGGTCTGTACCATCTGTGCGCCGATTCTCATGTGAGGATCAAATGCGGTCATTGGGCTTTGTGGGATAAAGCCGAGCACCGTTCCGCAATATTTCCGCCGCTCTCGAGCGGGAAGCTTTTCCAGAGACAGCCCATCCAGAAGAATTTCGCCCGCCTCAATAACACAGCCATAGGGCAGAATCCCCATGACTGCCTTGATGATTGTAGTCTTGCCCGATCCGCTGGCTCCGGTCAGACCCAGTGGCTCTCCGGGGGTGAGGGTAAAGGAAACATCCCGCACCAGAGGCCTGCCCTCCTGGGAACGGACTGTGAGATGTTTTACTTCAAGCATCGATTCGCCCTCCTGACTCCAGTTGGCGGCCCAGAAGGTTGAACGACAGGACGCACAGGAAAATAAATAGCATGGGGTAGAGAACCAGCCCAGGTGCCAGTCCAAACGAGGTTCGCCCTTCGGACACCATGCTACCCCAGTCGATGACCCCTTCTCCCAAACTCAGACCGATAAAGGAGAAGCCGGAAATGGAGAGGATCATCTCTCCCGCGGAAAGGCAGGAGAAGCGAAACGCATCCCGAATGAGGTTCGGCAGAATGTGGATCAGCAAAATACGAAAACGGGAAGCGCCGGAGGCCACTGCGCACAGGACATACGCCTTGCTGTATTCCAGTTCCGTCTTGGTCTTTACCAGCTTGATCATCCGCAGAATGAGGGAGACTGTGAGAGCCACCACCATGGTGGAAACACTGTTGCCCCAAGTGCTGATGAAAATAATGAGATAAGCGATGGGCGGAATGGCAGTAACTGCGTTCAGAATACTTTCAAACAATACATTGCGTCCCGCTTTTCCCTGGCCCAGCAGAAGGCCGAGCAGGATACCGACCGTCATGACGATGGCGGAGCCCATCAGGACGATGCCCAGCGTGGTATAACCGCCATACAGGATGCGGGAGAGAACGCACCGGCCATACTGGTCAGTTCCCAGCGGATACTCCGCACAGGGAGCCAAAAAGGACTGTGTAATCACGACCTCCTCCGGATCGTTGGGAGCAGCCAAAAAGCCTAAAAAGCAGAACAGGATCACCAAAGCCGGCAAAATGCTTAAAAAAAGGATATGTAACTTTTTCATTGGACCGCCCCCTCAGCATGGCCGCGCTGGAATATCCGCTGCAGAATGTCGGAAACCGCGTTGCAGATCACCAGAAAGAAGGCCAGAAACAGGATCGTGGCATGTATCATAGGCGTGTCCCGGTAGAGTACGCTGTCCACGATGGAATACCCAAGGCCGGGCAGGGAAAAGATTTTCTCCACAATAGCGGAGCCGGCCAGAGAGATACCAACCATCTGCAAAAAACTGGGCGCCAGACCGGCCAGCGCATGGGGCAGTGCATGGGTCCACAAAATCCTCATGTCGGAAAGCCCCCGGCAGCGGGCGTACACTGCATAATCCTCATTCATCTCCCGCTCAATATTTTTGGAGAGAAGTTGAGAGTAGAGGGCAATCCCGCCCACGGCCAGGCAGATGGCTGCGGGCAGATACCGCATCAGCCCCGTACTGGAGGCCACGGAGATCCATCCGAAACGGACTGCAAACACATCGAGAAAGGAACTGGCAAGGAAGAATGGCGGGATGGATACGCCCACGATGCACACAAAAACCAAAAGCAGGTGCGCCCATTTCCGCCTGCACCAGTAGCACAGGCTTCCTACCAGAAGAATACCGACCGCTTCAATGACTGCCGCTATCAATACAATGCTCAGTGTGACGCCCATTGCGCGGGACACCTCACCCAAAACAGAGCGTCCGTTGACCAGTGAGGTTCCAAAGTCAAGGTGGAGCGCATTCCCCACCCATGTTCCGTACTGAACCAGAAGCGGCTGATTGAGCCCCATCTCCTCCCGAAGCTCATCAAGCTGCTCCGGTGTGTATAACATAAAAGTTCTCCGGGCATAGGCTTCCGCCGCATCCACCGGAGAGAGCTTTACCAGTAAAAAAGAGAGAAAGGTTACAATCAGCAAGGTCAGCAGAAGTTCCAAGATTTTTCTTGCTGTGAACGAATGGATCAGTTTTTTCAACGCATATTGCCCTCCCTTGCTTTTTCTCGTTTTATGTGCTATCATCAGTTAGCAGAAACTAACCATCTCATAAAATTATAATGCCTTTATCTGCGAAAACAAGAGATTACCCACTTATTTGGCCGATTGCGAAAATCATTTGGTCGATTGCAAAAAGGAGGTGATGCCGGTGCGTACGGGATTTGAGCAATTATGTCTTTCCCATCTGCCTCAGTTGGGGCTGAAACCGGCCAAGAAGGGGCTGGAGGAAAAAAACGGGGTAGGCTTTACCTTTGTCCCGGAGCCAGGGGTTGGAAAGGGCTATCTGTGGACCTACCCTATCAATGCTGCCTGCTCGTTAACTATTTATGATGTGGTATTCCACCAGGATATGTCCTTCCACTATCACCACCCCGCCGCTCTGACGGTTGCGGTTAGTTCTCCAAGTAGCGCGGAGCCTGCGCTGACAAAGCCCTGTACCAATCCGGAAAATCTGGTGGGCTACTTTTTGGAGGAGGGGACCTTTGGACATACGATCCCTAAAAACACTCCTGTCCGAAGTATTGGGATTGGCCTGATGCCAGAGTTTTACGAACAACAGCTTCCTGCACTAATGGGGCAAGAAACCACGCAGGTGAAGAAAGCGGCCTGTGCACTGGATGGAACAGTGTCGCTCCCTGAGGTAGAAAGCATTCTTCACCAGATGGCGGCCTATCTGCCACAGGCTGGGAGTGCGGGTCTGCGCTATGAAGCAAAGGTGTTCGATCTACTTGCCGCTCTCCTGGAGTGGAATGACCTGACTCTATCTGCCCCGACTGCCGCCAGCATATCCGCAAAGGATCAGGAGGCGATGCAAAGCCTCAAACATTTTCTGCTTCAGAATTACTCTACCAAAGTGGATCTCCAGCGTCTGGCCCAAATGTGCTATATGAGCAAGTCGAAACTGACCTATCTGTTCCGTATGCTTTACGGTACCACGATTTATGAGTTTATCCTGGCTTGCCGGATTGACCGAGCAAAAGAGTTATTGGCCGACCGTGAAAAAAAGCTCAGTGAGATTGCTGCCCTAGTTGGTTATGAGAGGCAAAGCAGTTTCTCCGCCGCATTTCATCAGAAAACGGGCGTCACGCCCAATGAGTTCCGCCGACAATTCTGGAACAAATAAAGAAAAATATATTAAGCACGTTAAGCACGCCGTGATTTCACGGCGTGCTTTTTTTGCAATCGGCCAAATCTATTTCGGAATATTCCAGACTTCGGCTGGAGCGATTGCGCTTTTTGCAGACGGACAGTATCATTTGGTTAGTCGGTGCAAACTTCTGAATGGATTCTTTCGTGTTGATGTGGATAAGGAGATGATGAGATGACCCAGAAGAAAAAAACAGGAATCTCCAGACTTTTGGAGTTTGGGGGTCGTTACCGCTGGATGACAGTGGTGGCCTGTATTTTATCCGGACTCAGTTCTGTGCTTATGCTGTGTCCCTTTTTGTGTATTTGGCTGGTCCTGCGGAATGTGCTGGCAGCCCTGCCGGACTTGAGTACGGTGGATGTGGAGGCGATGACCCTTTATGGCTGGGCCGCGCTGGGTCTGGCCGTAGGAGGCTTTCTTCTCTATTCGCTGGCTCTTTTATTTTCCCATCTAGGGGCGTTCCACACGGCCAAAAATATGCAGTCCCAGATCCTGCACCATCTGGCTTCGCTCCCATTGGGTTTTTTCTCCCAGAACAGCAGCGGCAAACTGCGGAAAATCATCAATGAGAACACGGCGCAGACGGAAAACTTCCTGGCGCACCAGCTCCCGGATATGACCGGATCAGCCGTGACAGCTGTGACGATGCTGGCCATGCTGTTGTTCTTTGATTGGAGATTAGGCGGCCTGTCCATCCTTCTGCTGGTTGCGGGGTTTATGGTACAAATGCTGATGACCAGCGAGAAATCTATGTCCTATATGCGAAAATACCAGGACGCTTCGGAACAGATGAACAATGAAGCGGTAGAGTATGTTCGCGGCATCCCAGTAGTCAAGGTTTTCCAGCAAACGATTTACTCCTTTAAGAGCTTTTACGCCGCTATCATGTACTACAAGGACAATGTAACGGAATATGCGCTCTCCTGCCAAGGACCGATGGTGGCTTTCAATGTCATCATCAATGCCTCCTTTGCTGTGCTGATCCCGGCTGGTATCCTCCTGATTGGCCCGGAACAGTACAGCGAGTTTCTGCTGGATTTGATTTTCTATATCCTGTTTACCTCCGGCAGTGCCGGTATCCTCAACAAAATTTTATTTTCCGGCACACATCGTATGATGGCACAGGAAGCAGTGCGGCGGATTGACTCCCTGCTGGCAGAGGCTTCCGTAGTAGAGGACGCGCTCGCCCGGATACCGGATCAGAATGATGTGGAGTTTCGGAATGTGACCTTTACCTATCCAGGTGGAAATGTGCCTGCGCTTTCTCACCTATCGTTTCAAGTCCCGGAGGGGAAAACTGTGGCTTTGGTAGGCGCTTCGGGGAGCGGAAAGACCACCGCCGCCACCCTGATTCCCCGGTTTTGGGATGTGCAGGAAGGGGCGGTCTGCATTGGAGGCGTCCCGGTTTCTCAAATCCCCAAGCGGGAACTGATGGAGCGCATCGCTTTTGTATTTCAGGACAGCCGGTTGCTGAAGGCAAGCATCCTCGAAAATGTTCGCGCCTCCCGGCCGAATGCGACCAGAGAGCAGGTGCAGGAGGCGCTCAGGGCTGCCCAGTGCGATGATATTTTAGAGAAATTACCAAAGGGCGTGGACACGGTG